>DHKFC23501__coassemble_1210_pt1 | contig 23474 bp, 17 predicted proteins | sample DHKFC23501__metabat2_high_PE_052 | metagenome-assembled genome bin DHKFC23501 | reverse complement strand
GGATACGCTCTTTGTTAATGCGCAGGTGGTCGATGTATACGGGCACCGGGTCGTGCCAGGTGCGGTGGCGGTGAAAGACGGCATTATCGTGGGCGTGCGCTTTGATGGCCGCGATGACGCACCGCTACCTCAGGCGGAGCGCACCATCGATTGCGACGGCCGGTACCTTGCGCCAGGCTTTATTGACGGCCATTTGCATATTGAGTCGTCCAACGTGCGGCCTGCGGAGTATGCGCAGATGGCGCTCGCCCGGGGTACGACCACGGCTATTGCCGATAGCCATGAGATTGCCAACGTCTGTGGTCTCGACGGCCTGCACTTTATGATCGAGGATGCTCAGCGCGCTCCGCTCGATATCAAGTTCATGATGCCCTCCTGCGTGCCGGCGCTGCCTGACGAGCAGGCGGGCGCCACCATTACCGCGGAGGACATGCGTGCGTTTATGGGCGAGCACGCGGGCGCGGTGTTTGGCCTTGGTGAGATGATGAACACGCCGGGCGTTATCGGCGCCGATGATGAGACGCTCGCACGGATTGATGCGGCGAGCCTTACCACGTCGGGCCTGGTTGATGGCCATGCACCTCTGGTGGCTGGTGCAGAACTCGACGCGTATACCACCTGCGGCATCATTGCCGACCATGAATGCACGCGCCCCGAGGAAGCGCTCGACAAGCTCTCGCGCGGTATGTACATCATGCTGCGCGAAGGCACGTGCAGCCACGATTTGGCGGCGCTGGTGCCACTTGTTGCCGAGGACCCGGCGCGCATGCGGCGCTGCTGCTTTGCCACCGACGATCGCGCGCCTTCGGACGCCCAGGCGACGGGCATGATTGATAACGCGTGCCGCATGGCCATCGCGGCAGGTATTGACCCGGTGGACGCCATCACTATGGCAACGCTCTCTACAGCGGAGTGCTTTTGCTTGGAGCATGGCCACGGTGGTGCGCACGAGCACCGGGGTGCAATCGCTCCGGGTAAGCGGGCCGATCTGCTGGTGCTTGACGACCTGAGCTTCCAAGAGCCTCCGGCGCAGGTATACACGGCTGGTACCCTGGTGGCGGAGCGGGGGCGTTTCGTGGGCGCCATCGCCCCGGCAGGGGAGAAGGTGGCGCAGCTTGAGGCGCTGCTGCGCAACACGGTGCATCTGCCCCAGCTGGCGCCCGAGGTGCTTGTCTATGACTTCCATCCGGGTGAGCCGGTGATCGACGTGGTGCCAGGCAACGCGGTGACCGGAGTTGTGCGGCCCGAATCTGCCGAGGGTCTGCGTCGCATCATGCTTATTGAGCGCCATGGTCGTGCCGTGGAGGCACAGGCTGCAGGAATTGACGGTGATGGCCCGGCAGGCGTGGGCCTTGTGGGCAAGCATGTGGGCTGCGGCTGGGTGCGCGGCTTCACCATCACGGATGGCGCTATCGCCTCCACAGTGGGTCACGATTCGCACAACGTGTGTGTGGTGGGCGATAACCCCGGAGACATGCGCGTGGCCGTTGAAGCGGTCGGCCAGGGCGGATTTGTGCTGGTGCACAATGGTGCGGTGTCGGCACGCCTTGATCTGCCTCTTGGCGGCCTCATGAGCGACAAGCCCGCTGACGAGGTGGCACGCGAGCACGACGCCTTTGTGGTGGCGGCGCGGGCACAGGGTATCGAGGCGCCGCTCGACCCCATCATGGGCATGATCTTCCTGCCACTTCCGGTTATTCCGTCGCTGCGCATTCGCCCAGAGGGCATGTTTGATACGGTGAGCTACACCTACGTTTGATGACGGTGCGCCGCTGCTCAGTGCTGAAGGCTGATGGCGCGGGCGCCCAGCAGATGTAGGTCGGCAGGGTCGTGCGTGGCAACCAGTACGATGCGGCCCTGCTCGTGCTCGGCCACGAGACGCGCCGCTAACACATGGGTTGCCTCGTCGAGGCCCGTGAACGGCTCATCGAGTAGCAAAGTGGCATGCGGTGCAAGGAGCGCGCGGGCAAGGGCGCAGCGTCTGCGCTCGCCGCCGGAGCAGGTATGGGCGGGTGCAAACATGCGATCCGCCAGGCCGAGTGCGGCAAGCATGTGGGGCGCCTCGGCCCAGGCGGCACTTCCCGCGGCAAGCGGTGCACGCACATTGGTAAGAAGGCTCGCCTGCTCGGCGAGGCGGTCTTCTTGGAAGAGCATGGCGGCGGGGGCGGGAACGTCAACGCACCCGGCGCTGGCGTGCTCCAGACCGGCTGTAATGCGCAGCAGGGTGGTTTTACCGGCACCCGAGGGGGCCATGATGCACGCGACCTCTTCCTGGTGCAGCGAAAGCGAGAAATGGTCGATGAGTGCAGTGCGCCCGGCTGGCTCAGGGGGCGTATCCGTCGCCCCGTCCGTGGGCACCGCATCCTTAGCGCCCCAGGTAATCTGGCTCAGTCGCAGGGTTTGATCGCTTGAGAGCGGGGCGTCATTTGCCGTTGCGGAAGCGTGTCCTTCTTGGGGCATGGCCCCAGCCTGCACAGCCCGCTGCTCCGACGTGCTGCCTGCCGCCGCGATGAGCCATGGCTTGAGTGCATCGATTGCGAACAGCAGCGCCCGTTCGCTTGCCACGCTGAGCGCCACCACGGCAAGCGTCCACGCAAAGAGGGCAGGCGTATCAAACGCCACCTTGGCGGCATAGATGGCCTCACCAAACGAGCCGGTGGGGATACCGATGACCTCGGCTGCCACCCCCGCTTTCCAGGCCATTGAAAGCGAGAGGGCAAGCCCAGACCGCAGGTGCGGCATGAGGGCGGGGAGGGCGATGAGGCGTACCCGCCGGAGTGCGGGAATGTGAAAGAGCGTCGCCATTTCCACCAGGCGGGTGTCTTGTGCACGCAGCCCTGCCGCCACGTTCTCGTACATCACAGGCGTCGCCACGAGCATCACCACAAACACGGCGAGGTTTGCCGCCCGCAGCCACACGAGTGTAAGCACGGTGATTGAAGCCACGGGCACGCTTTTCATAACGGCGATGGCGGGGGCAAAGAACTCCTCGGCGCGGCGAAACCGCACCGCGAGCGCTGCCGCAGCGATGCCCAATGCGGAGCCAAGTGCAAAGCCAACGAAGATGCGAGCCAGGGAAAACGCCACGCGCTGCCAGAACGCGGCAGTGAGGGCGAGCTCGGCCGTGCGGGCAATAACGGTAAGCGGCGCCGGCAGCAACAGTTCGCTGTCGAGGGCCATTGCTGCTACCTGCCAGATAACCAGCCAGGCAAGAACCGCCCAGAGCGCCAAGCGCGGCCGACGCACGCGCCTGGCAGGTGCGGGAGATGCTGAGGTATGGCGTTTGCTCTTTGCCATGGCTAGCCGAGGTAATAGAAGGCGTCGCCGGGAAGCGCACCGCCTACGCTGGCAGGGTCGGCCTCAAAGAGCGTCTGAAGGTAGCCGGCGAGGTCGGCCTGCATGGCCTCACCCGTTTCGCAGACGATGTTGCAATAGGGAATTGCCTGCTCAGCGACTGTGGCGGCGATGATGCCCGCGGCCTCGATGAGCTGGGCGGCCTTGGCGGGCTCGCTGTTTACAAAGTCCACCGAGGTGGCGTAGGCGTCCAGGAACTCTTCAATGGTGCCAGGGAAGTTCTCTACAAACTCCGTCCGCGCCACGGCGACGCCGGTAATGAGCTGGGAGGGCTGGCCTGTGTCTGCCACCGCCTCGTTCCATACGTCGGTGAGGTCAAGCGCGATGCGGGCGCCTTCGAGCTTAGCGAGGGCGCTCGTGGCAAAGGGCTGGGGCAGCATAGCAACCGCGGTGGGGTCGTTTTGCAGCGCAGCCAGGCATTCTGCGTGCTCGCTGCACCACTGGATTGTTACGTCGGTAGCGGGGTCCACGCCTGCTGTGCGCAGTAAAAACTCAAGCGCGTACTGCGGTGTGGAGCCTTTGCCGGCGGAGTACAGGGTGCGCCCGCGGAGGTCCGCCATGGTTGTTATGGTTTCACCCATCTCTACGATGTCGAGAACGCCCAGGGTGTTCACGCAGAGCACCTGCACAGCGCCGTCCGTTTTTTGGTAGAGCGTGGCGGCAAGATTGGCCGGCACGCAGAGCACGTCGAGGTCGCCCTGGATGAGCTGGGGTGTGAGCTCATCGGCCGATCCCGCGAGCGTGAACTCGTAGGTGTTCTTGAGGCTGCCGATGCCCGCGGGGTTCGTGCCCACCACGGAGTCATCCCCGGCATCCTCAGGCTTCTCGACGGCGCCCACATGATCCATGAGGCCCACCAGGCCCATGCCGGTGGGGCCTTTAAGCGCGCCCACGCGCATGGTGGTAACGATTGTGGCCGCGCTGCCCGTGCCGCTTCCCGAGGTGCTGCCCGCCGGTGTGCTGCCCGACGTTGTGCCCGTGTTGCCGCAGCCCACAAGGCCCATGCCCGCCAGCATGCCGAGTGCGCAGCTCGTAGTGAAGGCACGCCTGCTCAGCGGTTGTGATGCTGCTAGGTGGTGTGCTGTTGCGTGGAACATAGATATCTCCTCCGTCGAGGGCAGCGCGCGCTCCGCGGTACGCGTGAAAGCGGTGTTTGCTTCCCGAAGCTCGCGTGGCGTGAGCGACGCGCGGCGATGGCTGCACCTGTTACGTCTGCGGCCCAAAGCGTTCGCGTAGAGTATCTTTGTATTTCATCATACGCGAGTGCCGCGGTGACTGTTCGCACGATGTGCCACGATGCGCCTACATTTACTTACACCGATCAACTCAGATTTCCACCCACCATTTCAGTTCCTCTATTGAAGCGCCTGCTCTCCAAATCCAGCATCTTGCCGAACAAGATTCAGATGGCGCGTGGCTTTGCAGGGCAGGGTGCCGACCTTGTTATTATGGCGCTCCGCATCGAGAAGCTTGAGGCGCTCGACCGAGATGCTGGGCGCCACCTGGAGCGCGAGGGATGGAAATCGTCGCGTACGCAACGGTCCACTCCATATATGGTTCTATAAATCCCTGCTTGGCCTGCTCACACTTTAGCTAAGCCGTTCAAGCTCCTCGAGAATAAAACGCGCCACGCCCTCATCGTTGTTGCTGGCACACGTTACATCCGCAGCGGCTTTGGTCTCTGCCTCGGCATTTGCCATAGCAACGCCTGTGCCTGCGCGCCTGAGCATCGAGAGGTCATTGATGCTGTCGCCAAAGGCGTACGAGCGCTCGCGGGCAATGCCCAGGTGCGCGCAGAGCCACATGAGCGCCGTGCCTTTGGTTGCCTGTGCATCAGACACCTCAAAGTTGAAGGGGAGCGACCGCACCACCGAGAGGGAGGGGTCTGCCGCAAGCCCGCGGGCAAGTGCGTCGCGATCGGCAGAGTCGCGCCACAGGAAGGTCACGCGGTCGGCATCCTCAATGGTCTCGATAAACTCCGCAGGGCTCTCGTCGTAAGGGGTGCGGAGCGATTGCATAAAGCGCGTTTCGGCCTCGTCGCGCGTGAAGGCGCCGAGGCGGTCGTAATTGGGGCGCCAGCAAAAGCACGTCCCATGCGCAAAGATGTCAAATACCACATCGCGTCCGCGCGTGAGGGCAAATAGTTCCACCAAGCGCTCCCGGGAAAGCGGCGTGCGCATAAGCGCCTCGCCCGAGGCGGCATCGTAAACAGCGGCACCGTTTGACGCCACCACATAGCGCACCGCGGGATGTTCTACCAGCTCATGCGGAATACCTGTGAGTGCGCGCCCCGTGCAGGGCACAAAGAGCGCCCCGGCGGCGGCAACAGCATCAAGCATCTTCCAGCTCAGGGGCCCTATGCGTTTCTGGTCATCCAGGAAGGTGCCATCCATGTCGGAGAAAAAGATGGCCGGCGCGGATGGGGTCGCCTCCATCGAAAGCGTCGTCTCACTCATGAGCGGCGCTCCGCAATAGGCACGTACGTCACGTCATCCATCACCGAGTTGTATGCGGGGCGGATGATGCGATGCGCGCCGTAGAGCTCTTCCATGCGGTGTGCGGCCCAGCCCGCCATGCGTGACACGGCGAAGAGCGGCGTGAACAGGGTCTCGGGCACGCCGAGCATGTTGTAGATAAAGCCGGTGTAGAGGTCGATGTTGGCGCAGATGGGTTTCTTGGTGCCGCGCACCTCGCGCATGACGCCGGGGGCGATGCGCTCGATGCGCTCGATGAGTGCAAACTCGTCGCCCAGCCCTTTCACGTTGGCAAGGTGACGTGCATAGCGCTTGCAGATCTGGGCGCGCGGGTCGGAGAGGGTGTAGATGGCGTGGCCCATGCCATAGATAAGCCCCGATTGGTCAAAGGCCTCGTGGCGCAAGATTTTTTCCAGGTAGGCTGCCACCTCGTCATCGTCGTCCCAGTGCTCCACGTGCTCGCGAATATCGGCATGCATCTGGGTGACCTTGGCGTTGGCGCCACCATGGCGCGGGCCCTTGAGCGAGCCGATGGCCGCGGCGTAGGCCGAGTAGGCGTCGGTCGCCGAGGACGAGAGCACGCGACAGGCAAACGTGGAGTTGTTACCGCCGCCATGCTCGGCATGGAGCATGAGCATAACGTCGAGCAGCATGGCCTCTTCGTGCGTAAAGTCGTCGGGGCCACCGCGGAGCACCTCGAGGATGGCCTCGGCCATCGAGGATGAGGCGTTGGGAGCGGGCACCTGAACGCGGATGCCGCTTTCCGAGGCGGCGTGCGTGATGTGGGCGATGGCGGCAATGCGCGGCAAGCGGGCGAGTAGCGAGAGCGCCACGTCCACCTCGTGCGGGGCGCTCGTGTCATCGGGCGTTTCGTCAAACGCGTACAGCAGAAGCACCGCGCGCTGCAGCACGTTCATGATGCTCTTTGATTTGGTGGTGATGGGGAATTCCGAGATGTACTCGTCTTCAAGCAGGCGCAGGCTGCCAATGCGTGCGCCAATGCTCTCCAGCTCGTCGTAGCGGGGGAGGGCGCCGGTGAGGAGCAGATAAGCCAGTTCCTCGTAGCCAAAGCGGTCCTCGGTATGCGCGTTGTCGATGAGGTCGGCAATGTCGTAGCCGCGGATGGTGAGCTTGCCCTCATCAGGGATGAAGACGCCGTCTTCCTTGCGGTAGCCGTGCACGTCGGAGATGCGCGTGAGACCGGCAACCACGCCCGAGCCGTCGGCGTTGCGCAGGCCACGCTTTACGTCGTGCTCGCGGTAAAGCTCCTCGTCGTACTCCTCCATCGAGGCGCCGGTATAGAGACGTTTGGAGGCGGGGGAGATGCGGCGCGACTTTGCAAAGTCCTGCGTACGTCGCTGCGATGCGATGCTGTGGTTGTAATACTGGTCGATCATGCTGCCTCCTTACGTATGCGACGGCTGGAGGCGGCGCCTCTTCGTCGTGGCGGAATGAGTCGTCACCTGTGCCAGAGCAACGCATGCAGCGGGGCGCGCTTTGGCGCCCCTAGTTTGCCGTTTGCTACAGGCGATACATAAAGTTGAAAACATCCTCGCGCTGCACCTGCACCTCAACACCAATCTCGTCACCGGTGTGGGCAAGGCGCTCCTGCAGCTCCGTGAAATCAAGGGACGCAGCGGCCATATCGGCGAGCATGGTCATGGTGAAGATGTCGTCGATAATGCTCTGGGTGATGTCGCGGATGTCGACGTTGGCCTCTCCGAGCACGCGCGTGATGGCGGCGACGATGCCAGGACGGTTCTTGCCGAGAACGGTGATGACGATGCGGCTCGAAGTTGCTTCTGCCATTGGGTTCCTTTCAACGATGCCGGGCCGTAGCGTGCGGCCGGCATTTGTGCAGTCTACCCATTTTATCGTGATGCACACCGCCGTGCCCTGTGCTCACGAGACTGTTACACAAGGGCAAGCCCGGGTGCGTGAGCCCGCGGAGCTGTGGCTGCCGGAAAACATGGAATCGCGCTGGCAGGCTATCGTTGCGCCCTACCGCCCGAGCCTGTTTCGCTGTCTTGTCATCGTTGCTGATTTTGTGATGCTGGCGTGCAGCTTGGAGCCTGTGGTATTCTAATCCGGTTGTTTTTGCCTTGGTCGGAAACCAAGGCGCCTTTTGTCCTGGTCGGCAACCAGGACACGAGTACAAGGAGTCCCTGCTATGAAACCTGGAATTCATCCCGAGTACATGGAGTGCACGGTGCGCTGCTCCTGCGGCAACACCTTCGTGACCCACGCCACGGTCCCCGAGATCCGTGTCGAGCTTTGCAACGAGTGCCACCCGTTCTACACCGGCCAGCAGAAGTTTGTTGACACCGGTGGACGCGTCCAGCGCTTCGCCGACAAGTTCGGTGGCGCCGCTCAGGCCGCCCTCGAGCGCGAGGCCGCCAAGAAGGCCGCTCGTGCCAAGGCTTCCGAGGAGGAGCAGGCCAAGAAGGCTGCTGCTCGCGAGGCCAAGGCTGCCGAGAAGGCTAAGCGTGCTGAGAAGTACGCTGCTGAGGCTGCCAAGAAGGCTGCCGAGGCCCCTGTTGAGGCTCCCGCCGAGGAGGCCGCTGCCGAGACCGAGGCTGCTGCCGAGTAGCTTTAAGCTCGCCGCACATATCACGTGCCGAAAAGGCCCTGCGAACTTCGCGGGGCCTTTTTTGTGCCGCAGGACAGCCGCAGTCTGCGGGCGATAGTGTCCCCAGCATGGTTTATCCGTGGGCACACTGAACATTCGCAAACGCCTTTGTGCAAAGGGATAGAATAGCGGCCATCTGAGTGTTTCCGTCGGATGGGGACGAGCAGTAAAAAGCGAGATGGAAGGCCGTTTCGTTCTCGGGCGCACCCGCGCTCGAGCTGCTGTGTTGCCACCCGACGCTCGTTCGAAAAGGAACAGGCATGGGATTCGTTTCGAAGCTTCTCTCATTCGGCTCTGACAAAGAGCTCAAGCGCTACTGGAAGATCGTGGCGCAGATCAATGAGTTGGAGCCCACCTACGAGAAGATGGATGACGCCGAGCTCGCGCACCAGACGGTGCTCTTCCGTGAGCGCTATGCAAACGGTGAGTCGCTCGACAGCATGCTGCCTGAGGCGTTCGCCGTGGTCCGTGAGGCCGCTAAGCGCACCGTTGGCATGCGTCACTTCGATGTTCAGCTTATTGGTGCTATGACGCTCCATGAGGGGCAGATCGCCGAGATGAAGACGGGCGAAGGTAAGACGCTCGTCTCCACCTGCGCCGGCTACCTCAATGCCATCGCCGGCAAGGGTGTGCATGTGGTTACCGTCAACGACTACCTGGCCAAGCGTGACTCTGAGTGGATGGGTTCCATCTACCGCTTCCTGGGCATGACGGTGGGCTTGCTGCAAAACGGCATGCCGCTTGAGCTCAAGCGCCCGGCCTACGCTGCCGACATCACCTACGGCACCAACTCCGAGTTTGGCTTTGACTACCTGCGCGACAACATGGTCACGCGCGCTGATCGCCGCGTGCAGCGCGGTCACGCTTTCGCCATCGTTGACGAGGTTGACTCCATCCTTATCGATGAGGCTCGTACCCCGCTTATCATCTCGGGCGCCGGCACCAAGTCGGCCAGCACCTACAAGGACTTCGCACGTGCCGTGCGCGGTCTCAAGCGTGCGCCCGAGGTTATTCACGACCCGCTCGATCCCGAACCGGCGCCGGAACCCGATGGCGACTTTGTTATGGACGAGGCCAAGCACACCATTGCGGCCACCGAGCAGGGTCTGAAGAAGATCGAGAACCGTCTGGGCATTGACGACATCTACGCCGACCTTTCCGGCCAGCTGGTGAACCACCTCCAGCAGGCCCTGAAGGCGCAGTACATGTTCCACCGCGACAAGCAGTACGTGGTCACCAACGGCGAGGTCAAGATCGTCGACGAGTTCACGGGCCGCATCATGGAGGGCCGCCGCTACTCCGAGGGCCTGCACCAGGCCATCGAGGCCAAAGAGGGCGTGCTCGTGCGTGAGGAAAACCAGACACTCGCCACCATCACCCTGCAAAACTACTTCCGCCTGTACGACAAGCTCTCGGGCATGACGGGCACCGCCATCACCGAGGACGCCGAGTTCCGCGAGATCTACAACCTGCCCGTGCAGGTGATTCCGCCCAACCGCCCCGTGCAGCGCATTGACCACGACGACCTGGTGTACCGCACCATCGAGGCTAAGTACAAGGCCGTTGCCGACGACGTTGAGCAGCGCCACGCCACGGGCCAGCCGGTGCTGGTGGGTACGGTTTCCATCGAGAGCTCCGAGAAGCTTTCGCGCCTTCTGGATAAGCGCGGCATTAAGCACCAGGTGCTGAACGCCAAGTTCCACGAGCGCGAGGCGCACATCGTGGCCCAGGCAGGCCGTTTGGGCGCCGTGACCATCGCCACCAACATGGCCGGCCGTGGTACCGACATCTTGCTGGGTGGCAACCCCGACGAGATGGCCACCGAACAGGTTATGGAGCTCGATCTGGGCGTTGAGCCCGACGTGCTCGAGCGCGTTTTGTCGATGGGCCACGTGGAGCGTCAGACCGTCGAGAGCCTGTCGCGCCAGGGCATTGAGCTTGAGCCCGAGCAGCTTGAGGCTGTGGCCGAGGCGTATCGCGCCGCATACGAGCATGCTCGCGAGATTTGCTCCGAGGAGCGTGAGAAGGTGCTCGCTGCGGGCGGCCTTACTGTTATTGGTACCGAGCGCCACGAGTCGCGCCGTATCGACAACCAGCTCCGTGGCCGTTCCGGCCGTCAGGGCGACCCCGGCGAGACGCAGTTCTACCTCTCACTTGAGGACGACCTCATGCGCCTCTTCGGCGGCGACCGCATGGAGAAGATCTCGAACATGATGGCCAGTGCCGACATGGACGATGTGCCCATTCAGCACAAGCTCATCTCCAAGTCGGTCGAGGGTGCTCAGCGCAAGGTGGAGAACATCAACTTCTCTATGCGTAAGAACGTTCTGGAATACGACGATGTTATGAACAAGCAGCGCCAGGTTATCTACGCCGAGCGCAACAAGATTCTTGACGGCAAAGACCTCGCCAGCCACATCACCGAGGTCATCGACGATACCGTGGCGCGCTGCGTGGGCGAGTTCTGCCCGGCCGACAGCCACACGGGCGAGCGCGACCTTGAGGGCCTGCACAAGTGGCTTGTGGAGCTTACCGGCCACATTGATGCGCCTACGTTTGAGGACGAGGGCTTTGAGGAGCTCAAGGCCGAGGTCTTGGCCTACGTGCAGAAGTGCTACGACGAGAAGGCTCAGACCTTGGGTGAGAACCTCATGCGCGAGCTCAACACCCAGGTGATGCTGCGTGTGATCGACACCCGCTGGATGAACTACCTCCAGGAGATGGACTACCTCAAGCAGGGCATTGGTCTGCGCGGCTTTGGCCAGCGCGACCCGCTCGTGGAGTACAAGAGCGAGGCCTTTGCGGCGTTCCGTATTCTGGTGGACACCATGTACGAGGATTACCTGCGTACCGTGCTGCGCATCGAGGTGCGTCAGGCTCCGGTGGCCACGCGTGCCCAGCAGCCTTCCGAGCTGCAGAACGCCAAGTACTCGGGCCCCTCGGATTCTGACGCCGGCGCCTCGACGCTGCAGCGTCAGGCAGCCGCGCAGGCTGCCAACGCCGCCGGTGCCGCTCCCGCGCCTGCTCAGGGTAGCGTGAAGACCTACGTGAAGAGCGAGTCGGGCGACCCGTATGCCAACGTGGGCCGCAACGATCCGTGCCCCTGCGGTAGCGGTAAGAAGTTCAAGAACTGCCACGGCAGGGACCGCTAATGGCCGAGGTTGCATCTTCGGTTGCCGAGCGCCTGGATGCCCTGGAGGTACGCCTCGCTGAGGTTGAGGCGTACCTTCATTTGGACGAAAAGCGCGCTCGTATTGCCGATTTGGAGCAATCGAGCGCCGCGCCCGGGTTTTGGGATGACGCTGCACGTGCCCGTGAGCTTATGGAAGAGCTCTCGGGCGCTCGTGCAGAAGTGAAGACGGTGGAAACCGCTCGCGCTCAGCTCTCCGATGCTCGCGCTGCCCTTGAGCTGGCAGGCGAGATGGGGGAGGACGACGAGACTGCCGAGATTTTGCAAGAGGCCGAGCAGGCTGCAGACGCGCTTGCGCACTCGGTAGACGAGATGGAGCTTGCAAGCTGGTTTACCGGCGAGTTTGACCATGGCGACGCCATCGTAACCATCAAGCCGGGTCAGGGCGGTCTGGAGGCCCAAGACTGGACCTTCATGCTCTTCAAGATGTACATGAAGTACTGCGCCCGCCGCGGCTGGAAAGTCACGGTAAACGACTGCCCGGCTGCCGAGGGTATCGGTATTGACCGCGCCACCTTTACCGTTGAGGGCAAGGATGCCTTTGGCATGCTGCGTGCCGAGGCGGGCGTGCATCGCCTGGTCCGCATCAGCCCCACCGATGCCAAAAAGCGCCGGCAAACGACGTTTGCAGGTGTTGAGGTTATTCCCGTGCTGCCGGATGACATCGACATCGAGATTGCGCCGGACGACATCCGCGTAGACGTGTACCACGCGAGCGGCCCCGGCGGCCAGGGCGTCAACACCACCGACTCCGCAGTGCGCGTGACGCACCTGCCCACGGGCATTGTGGTCACCTGCCAAAACGAGCGCAGCCAGATTCAAAACAAAGCTGCGTGCATGCAGATCTTGAAGGCGCGCCTCTACGAGCTTGAGCTGCAAAAGCGCGAAGAGGCCCTGGACGAGATTCGTGGTCCCAAGACAGACATTGGTTTTGGCAACCAGATTCGCAGCTACGTGCTCTATCCCTACCAGATGGTGAAAGACCTGCGTACGGGTGTGGAGACGAGCAACGTGGACGCGGTTCTGGAAGACGGCGACCTCGATGCCTTTGTGGTGGGATACCACCGTTGGGCTACGGGAAATGCCGACGGCGCGCCCGTGAGTGAGGGCGCAGAATTATAAACGAGCACAGAGATGCCCGAACATGATTGATCCGCGGCTGGTGTTGCCGCCACGGAGGTCAGGTTCGGGCGCCATAGTATGAGGGGAAGGGTTGCCATGGCGCGTGGCAAGGGCGTCCGGCTGGACGTAAAGCGGATTATCACATCGCAGTTTATGCGCGACCTGCCGCTTGTTGTGGCAGGGTGCGCCATCGCCGCCCTTGGTATTGATGCCTTCATGGTGCCCAACGGTCTTGCTGCGGGTGGTGTGACCGGCGTTGCCACCATCATCGCCGAGCTGGGTGCACGGGCGGGTGTACTCTTGCCCGTAGGCGTGCAGACCATCGTGCTCAATGCGCTGCTTTTGCTCTTGGCCTTCCGTGCCGGTGGGGCGCGCTATGCCCTGCGTACCGTGGTGGGCTTCATTCTTCTGGGTGTGTTCACCGATGCCTTTGCTCCGCTTGTAGCTTCGTTTGTGCCTGACGACCTCATGCTTTCTGCCCTCTGGGGTGCCATTATCTCGGGCTTGGGCTATGGCCTGGTGTTCCGCAGTGGTGCCAACACGGGCGGCTCGGACACCGTGGCACAGATTATCTCGCGCAAGACGTCGCTTCCGGTGGGCTCCACCGTTATGGCCATCGATGTGGCGGTGTGTGCAGCCTCTGCCCCGGTGTTCTCGGTAGAAAACGCTCTCTACGCCGCGCTTTCCATGGTGCTTATGGGATATGTGGTGGATATGGTGGTGGACGGCGGCAACCGTAAGCGCGCGGCGTTCATTGTGTCTGCAAACTACGATGCCATCGCGAGCGACGTTATGCGCGGCATGCACCGCGGTGCCACGCTCATCGATGCACACGGCATGTGGAGCGGTGAGGAGCGCCCCATGCTCTTTGTGATTTTGGGCAAGCGCGAGGTGCCTATTTTGAAAGCTATCGTGGCCGAGCACGATCGCAATGCGATTCTCATCATCACCGATGTGAACGAAGCCTTTGGTGAGGGGTTCAAGGGCCTGGACGCGTAGGAGACGTGATTCATTGGTTCCGCTGGGTCCACGCCCAACACGGCCCACGTACGACCCTGGGGGGCGGCGAGCCGCGCCTAGCGCCGGCGACGACGCGGAGGCTTCTTTCGACGGCCCCGATGCTGAGAGATCGCCGTTTGACGGGACGGGATCGGCCTTTTCCGGCCCGCCAAACAAAAACATTGCGATTTATTGCAGTTTGAGGCCGGCCCGCAAAACACGCAGAGGGGGCGAAGCGCACCGACCCGCCCTCCCGTTCTGCGCGGGGGCCGCCCGCTGGAAAAAAGTGCGCCATTTCAGTACGTGATTCGCGTTTTGCCGGGTACACCGCCGCCCGCGCTCGACAAAACCCCAGTTGGCGGGCCCCTCCAAGTCACGTCTTCCAGCAATAATTTGAAGTACGTTCTGAAATGGCGTACTTTTTTCTGGAGGCGGATGGAGGCGGGGCTGTCCATCCCGTCAAACTGCAACTTATCGAAAAGTTTTTGGTCGGGCGGGCGAGACAAGCTCAACTCGTCCGACCAAGCTGCAATTAATCGCAATGTTTTGCGGGGCTCGTCGGGGCGGCCGACGCATCTGCGTGGATGTTGCGCGCGGTGCCTTCCATCCACCCCCCACCTATCCGCTCGTTGGCGCCGATATGCGTTCGTTACACATGCTCCTGCCGTGTATGAGCACGACTAAGGTTGGTACAATAGCGCCAGCACGTACGAGCAGGAGCGACCTATGATCGAAGACGAGCGCGAAGCCCTGGGGGCACACGCAAAAAGCGAGCAGCATACCAATTCGCCCACGGCACAGCCTATGGCGCGTGGGGCTCACATGCGTGCAGCCGGCGCGTCGGGCGAGGCGGGCCTGTCTACGCGCATTGTGCCGCCCACGGCACGCTTTGTTCCGGCGCACGCTGCCGGTGCTCAGATGGGGGAGGCCTCGTCTGATGAAGGGCTGGCGCCTGCTGGCACTCCCGTTGGAGCGTCTGTGGCTTCTTCCGCTGCATCGTCTGCTGCAGAATCTGATGTGGTGCCTGCCGATGAGCCTTCTGACGCGCTTAACGATGCGACGGTTGTCTGGGACCGTCTGCCCGCTGCTTTACAGGCTGCCCGCGAAGCCGCTGCGGCTGCTGCGCCGGATTTCGCTGAGCCGGTCGCAGAATCTGCATCGGAGCCCGCGCTTGAGCCGGCGCCCACGGCAACTGTCTTTTTCGCTAATGCATGCGAGCGCGCGGCAGCAGCCGAGCGCGCACTGCGCGATACCGACCTTGCATTGAACTCGCTTGCGGGACAGGCGTCCGAAACCTTTGTTTTGCCCAATGGGTCGCGTGCTGTTTCCGGCACGCAGGAGTTCCCTAGCACGCTTCGTCAGGCGCTCGATGATGCCGATGCCAAGAAGGCGCGCATTCAGGCGGACGACCGCTCCTACCAGGAGGACGAGCATCCGCGCCGCGGGCGCGTGCTGCGCCGTGTGCTCATTGGCCTTGCGATTGCGCTCGTTCTTGCGGGTTCTGCGCTTGCCGTAGCCTACTTCGCGCTCGATATTCCCTCGTGGTTCCAAGAGGTGGAGCTTGCGGATGTTGAGCATACGCTCGAGCAGGACGAGGACTTCATGGCGGGATTTGCGTCAAACGACTACGTGACACCTTCTGCCTACACGCTCTCCGATGTTGCTATCGATAGCTCGGGCGAGGGCGAGGATGGCTCGGTTACTGTTCAGGCCACCGCCCGGCTTACCAACGATAGCTTCGAGAGTGACTGCGCGGCCACGCTGTTCTTCGTGCGTGCAAGCAACGCGGGTACCTACAGCCAATTCTCTGAGGTGGATACTTCCAGCTACGACCCCTCCGACTGGGTAGGCGTGGTGCTCGATAAATCAGCCACCACGCGCGCCATCGCGGGGGTTACTGTTGATGCTGAGTTTGGGTCGGCATTCGAGCCGAGCTTTGATGAGGCGTCGCAGACCTGCTCGTACACCACCACCGCCACGACCGATTTGTGGTTCGCCACGCGCTCGACGGCGATTACCTATACCTACACGTTCGACGGTACCGCCTGGACACGCGCCGCAGGCGATCCGCAACAGACGCTTAACTATAGCGCGGATGCCCTGCAGGGCGAGTACCAGGCCCAGTCGGGCGATGCCGGGCGCATGGACGCGTTCCGCATCACCAATGTGGACGCGTCGGCTGGAACTTTTGTGGTGGAGTATCAGGCCACGCCGTCTGGCTTTGGCAGCGAATCCATCACAGGTGTGATCAACTGCACCATTTCGATTGTGGACGCATCCGACGCAGCGCGGGGCTATCGTCAAGCAGATGGCTATGCCTATGCGTTCTCGGGCGATGGTTCGAGCACGGGCGGCGAGAACACGGCTCATATCGAGGGCTACCTGGGGCTTGATGGCGCCATCGTCTTTGAGTTCTCGGGCGACTACACGCATACGCCCTTCCTCTTTGGCGAGCCCACCGCCGAAACCATGCGTGCTGCTGGCACCGTTGTCAAGAAGTAGGCGGCTGCTCGCCGCCTCATCCGTTTCACCGATGTGCTACTTTTCGGTCAGGGAACGGTCAATTATTTGACCGAAAAGTGGTGCATCGACGTGGAGAGCGGCTTGCGACGGCGTACAACGGATTCAACCAGATGGACAGGCCAGCAGCCCAGAGCTCTGGGGCCGTGTCGCTTCTGTGTGGCATTACGTCTGCTGCTAAAATAAATGCGTTTATGTAGATCAAACGTACGACGCGAAGGAGCTCCAGTGGGTAACCACTTCCGTAAACCCGAGGATGCGCAGGGGGTGGCCCCCGAGTATACGCCGGATGTAGCCGCCGCGCATTTTGCTACCTCGGACACCGCTGCGGACGCAGCGCCTACGCAGGAGCCGGTACAGCCGGTGGCCGCAGCGAGTCAGCCCGATCCCTTTGCCTATAATCCCGACCTTGATGTTGATGTTCCGGCGCCGTCTGCGCCGGCGGTGAATCCGCTTGCAGCGGGCATCCCCGCCATCGACGCCGATTCTGCGGCCGCAGGCGATGCCACGCCGGCGCAGGATGCGCCTGCTATCCCGCAGGTGCCCGACCTCGCCGCCATCCCCGATCCGCTGGCGCCGGCTGCACCCCAGGTGCCCGATGTGCGCATGGCGCCCGAGGTCACGGCGGACCAGGCTGAGGAGGTTGCCGATTTGGACGCGGCCCTTTCCAGCCCCGATTTCACCACGGTCTTCGCCCCCCAGGCCGAGTCGCGTCGCCAGCAGGCGCGCGAGGCGGGCGTGGAGCCCGTCATTCTCCTGGAGCATGTGACCAAGGTCTATCCTGCGCAGCCCAACAAGCCGGCGCTCGACGACGTGAACCTCGAGGTGTATCCGGGCGAGTTTGTGTTCTTGGTCGGTCACTCCGGTTCGGGCAAAACAACGCTTCTGCGCACTATGACGCGCGACGTCAAGCCCACCTCGGGCCGCATTCTCATCGCGGGCCAGGACCTCATGCGCATCAAGAACCGCAAGGTTCCGTTCTTCCGTCGCCAGATTGGTACGGTGTTCCAGGACTACAAGCTCCTGCCGGGCAAGACGGCCTACGAGAACGTTGCCTTCGCGCTTCAGTGCATCGGCAAGCCCAAGGGTGTTATCCGCAGCCAGGTTCCTGAGGTGCTCCGCTTGGTGGGCCTCGCCGACCAGATGGATTCTCTGCCCGATCAGCTCTCTGGTGGCGAGCAGCAGCGTGTGGCCGTGGCCCGCGCCATGGTTAACCGTCCGCCGCTCCTCATCTGCGACGAGCCTACGGGCAACCTCGACCCTGCTATTTCGCTCGGCATTATGAAGCTTTTGGAGCGCATTAACCGTACCGGTACCACCGTGATTGTGGCTACGCACGACCGCGAGATGGTGGACTCCATGCATCGCCGTGTTATCGCCCTCGAGGCGGGCCATGTTGTTCGCGACCAGGAGAGGGGAGGCTACGGCAATTATGGCGCCTAGTAATTTTGGATACTCCATGCGCGAGGCGGGCAGCCACTTCGTGCGCAATTGGACGACGTCGCTTGGCGCCGTTATCACCATCTTCCTTTCGCTCTTCATCATCGGCCTGTTCATTGTGGGCTCGTCCATGGTCACCTCGGCCATCGGCACCATCGAGCAGACGGTTACCATCAACGCGTTCATCTCCGACGACGCCTCCGACGAGGACGTCGAGGCCTTCATGGAGGAGCTGAGGAGCTGGGACAACGTAAAGAGCGTTGAGTTTAAGGACAAGGACGACGCTGCTGAGGATTACCGCAGCATGTCCAATAACGCCGACGCCACGTTCTCCGCGCTTGACGGCGAGAACCCGCTGCCGCGCTCCTACGTGATTGAGATGGAAGACCCCTCGCAGGTTGCTGACATGGCGCAGCAGATTAAGGACAATGCCGACTTCCAGGAGATTGTGGACGGCGGCAATGTAGAAGAGAGCGTGCTCTACGGCCAGGAGGAGGTGGGCCGTCTCTTCCAGGTGACCACCTATATCCGCTTGGCGGCCATCGTGCTCGTTGCGCTGCTGACCTTCATCGCGTTCATCTTCATCAACAACACCATTCGCCTCTCCATTACCGCACGCCGTCGCGAGATTGCGATCATGCGTCTGGTGGGTGCGTCGAACAGCTTTATTCGTGGGCCGTTTGTGACGGAGGGTGTGCTGCAGGCCATCCTGGGTTCGCTGCTTGCCATTGGTGTACTTGAGCTTGGACGAAACCTGCTCATTCCGAAGGTTCAGGATGCGATTCCGTGGCTTTCACTTTCCATTCCGATGGAGATGTATCTGGTTACCTACGCCGCGCTTGTTGTCGTGGGTATTGTGATTGGCCTATTTGGCTCGGCGATTGCGATGAGGCGGTATCTGAAGGTGTAGTCCCTGCGGGGGCTCGCTCCCCATTCTTTGCGGTCCTCGCCACGCTTTGCGGGGCTGCGGAGTGCTTGAATGGGAAGCGAGCGCCCTGACGACGCCTTCGATAGCGACGGAGGTTGTTGGGTGGCTTGCGTCCCGTGCTGGCTGCGCAGAACGGCCTCATGGTTGGGGCGAGGACTGATGAGCCTGCTGGGCGAGCGCCCTAGTTACGCCTTCGTTAGCCGTGCAGTAGAGAGAATGTGTGCGCGCCCTGGGTGCTTGGCACCCGGGGCATTTTGTATGGGGAGGATATATGGGGCGGAAGCAGCGGGGTAGTGGGCATAGGAAGCCTACGCGCACGCAGCGGCGGCCAAGCTTGATGGGGACCATTCGGCTTACAGATGCGGGTGGCATGGTCGAGACGGCTGAAGGGTCGTTTAGGGTCACGCCGCGCAGCATGCGTGAGGTTATGAATGGTGACGAGGTGAGCGTGAGCATACACCGCGGGCCCTACGGCAAAAACGTGGCGACGGTGGAAAGCGTCATGGGGCGTGCTGCCACCACGGTGGTAGGTATGTTTGAGGTGGCCGGGCCACTTGGCGTGGTTCGCCCGCTTGACACGCGCCTTAAAGCTGATTTCTTCGTGTTGCCCGAGGACCATTCGCCGCGTGATCGGGGTGTTGCCGTGGGCGACGTAGTGCTCGCCCGTATTGTGAGCTACCCCACGCGCATGGAGTCGGGCATCGTGACCATTGAGAGCCGGCTGGGAGACGCGTCGGCACCCGATGTGGGTATTCGCTGCGTGATGGCGCGCTACGACCTTACGGATGACTATCCCGCGCCAGCGCTTGCCGAGGCTGATGCCCTTGAGCTCGATATTACGCAGGCGCTTGAAGATCCGCTGCGACGCGACATCCGCGACCGTTTCACGCTTACGATTGACCCGGCGGACGCCCGCGACTTTGATGACGCCATCTCTGTTGAGCCGCTTGACGAGGGCGGATATCGCCTGGCGGTGCACATTGCCGACGTATCGCAGTATGTGCGTTGGGGCTCTTCGCTTGATCTGGCGGCGCGTGCGCGGGGCACTTCGGTGTATTTGGCCGATCGTGTATTACCCATGCTACCTGAGCATCTTTCGTGCGACATCTGCTCGCTGAGGCCCGAGGAAGACCGCTTGGCTTTTACCGTGGACATGGAATTCGACGCACGCGGTATGGTGAAGGTTTGCCGTATGTATCCGAGTGTAATTCGCTCACGGGTGCGTCTCTCGTACGACGAGGCGGATGCGCTGCTTGCGGGCGAGGGTGATGCCTCAGCTCCCGCTGTCTCTACTCTTGCCAAGCACGTGGCCCATGCGGCGAGCGCCGGCGTTGACTTGGTGGCGTTTCTCCAGGCGGCGCATGAGCTTGCCGAGCTTCGTCGGGCTATGCGCGCACGTCGCGGTGCGGTGGACTTTGACACTGTAGAGGTACATGCAATTGTGGGCGAGGACGGTTTCCCGACGGCGCTCACCTGCCGGCGTCGCACCGCGGCCACCAGTCTCATCGAAGAAGCGATGTTGGTGGCAAACGAATGCGTGGCGCGCAAGCTTGCTGCCACCGACGTGCCGGCGGCCTATCGTGTGCACGACGCGCCTACGGCAGACCATCTGCACACTGCGGCGGATACCCTGCTCACACTGGGTGTTGTGGACCGCGTACTTGCCGAGGGCATTGCGCTGGGAAGCCAGGGGTCCATGCAGCAAGCCTTGACGCGTGCCGCGGGTACCCCGGCAGAGGAGCTGGCAAACGCGCTTCTTTTGCGGGCTATGCAGCGAGCTGTGTATCGTCCGCGCAATCAAGGACATTACGCGTTGGGGGCCACGGCATATTGCCACTTCACAAGCCCCATTCGTCGCTATCCCGACCTGCTGGTGCACCGCGCGCTCAAGATGGTGCTCGCTCGCGAGCGCCTGGGAGCCCAGGCTGCGCGCTCGCGAGCGCCCGAGCTCGTGGGTATGGGGCGTGAGGCTATGGAGAACATTCTGCCGGCTTTGTGCCAAACAGCGAGTGAGCGCGAGCGCATTGCCGACGCTGCGGCCCGTGCGTCGCAAAAGGTCGAGGTTGCCCTGTACTATCGTTCGCGCGTGGGTGAGCGAGCGCGGGGCGTGATTACCTGGATCGACCAGATGGGCGTATTTGTGCGCCTGGACGAGACCCATGCCGAGGGACTTGTGCGCATGCAAGACGTGGGTGACGAATGGTTCGACCTCAACGAGCGCGAGCTCACGCTCACGGGCGCCTCTACGGGCAGGCGCATTCGGGTGGGGGAGCGTGTGGTGGTGGAGATTGCTCACGCTAATCCGGTGCGGGGCCATCTCGATTTCAAGCTTATCGCCTCAGCAGGTGGGCGCAGCTCAGCACCTGCGCTACACTGAGTGTTCGAAACGAACCGAGGAGGATCCATGGATTTGACCGTTAGCCTGCATGACCTGCAACGCGCGGAGAACTTTTTGGCCCAGGGCGACCTGGAGACTGCGCTGCCCATGCTGCTTTCGATGCGCGATGCGGCAGAGGAATACATCGAGGCGTCGTGTCAAACCACGGACGACACCCAGTATTTCAGCTTTGCCGACGCCTTTGAGCGCCTATGCTATCGACGTGTTGAGCGCGATCCCCGCTCGCTGGTGCAGGTGGAGTTTCCCTTTGACCACCTGTATTCCGACCTTGCGTTTGCCTATATTCGCCAGCAGGAATACACGATGGCGCGCGACGCGCTGATGCGAGCCGTGCGCTGGAATCCCATGAACTGCAACTATCGCCTGGACCTGGCGGAGCTTTTCCGCGCGCTGGGCAACAAGCAGGAATGGGCGGCGCTTTCGGTCTCGGTGCTTGAGCGCGCGGCAGATCCGGTGTCCGCGGGGCGCGCCTATGCAAATCTGGGCCAGTTTTTCTTGGATGAAGACAACACCGATGCTGCCGTGGCTTGCGTGCGTCTGGCTTCTGCCCTGGCGGCGGGCGATCAGCGCACTACGCGCTTGGTGGATCGCCTGGCAGAGGAGGATCCCGCGTGGGAGGAGCTGGCCGAGGATCGTGCGACGGGCGCTTTGGCCGATCAGGGTGTTCCCACATCGCCCAATGCCGAGGTGGCTATTTGCTTGCTCATGTGCGCTTCCGACGCTGCGAAGGCGGGCGACCGTGACGAGGCGACGCGCCTTATCGTGCGAGCCCGTGACCTCATTGGCGAGCAGGCGGCAAAGGCGCTCATCCAGCTCATTCACGAGTCTGATGCCGAGCTGGCGGCGGAGCGTGCGGCTGCCTCCGAGACTACTGCGGATGCGGGGGACGTTGCGCCTGCCGACGATTCGGCCTCTGCTGCTCCTTCTGAGGAGGCCCCTCATGCCTAGCCGTCGCGAGCGCAAAACAATCGCCAAGAATCGCTCTGCCCACCATGAGTACACCATCGAGGAAACGTACGAATGCGGCGTGGAGCTCTCCGGCACCGAAGTGAAGAGCCTGCGCGAGCGTGCGTGCCAAATTACCGACACCTTCGCGCTCATTCGCGGAGGCGAGTGCTGGCTTGTGGGTGTACACATCCACCCCTATAGCCACGGTTCCATTTTCAACCGCGACCCCGATCGCCGTCGCCGGCTCCTGCTTCACCGCAAGGAGATTAACCACCTCGACCAGAAGCTGCGTACGCGTGGCTACGCGCTCGTGCCGCTGGAGCTCTATTTCAACGCTGACGGGCGTGTGAAGCTCATGCTAGGTCTCGGCCGCGGCAAGAAGCTCTACGACAAGCGCGAAGACATGGCCAAGCGCGATATGCAGCGCGAGATTGATCGCGCCCTCAAGACGCGTTCTCGCTGATGAGCGCGCGCTGAGGTGGTAGGGGGCCATGCTACCTGGCAGCCCCTGCGTTGCTGGTTGTTGGGCGAGATACGCATGGACGTGCGGGGGCTTGCAGACCGTTCGCTGGAAAAATGCGCCGCAACGGAATGCAAATGCATCATCGAGGGTAGCATTATTCAAAATGCGTCGACACCCTCGGCGTTATGTGCAGAGAGGAGCACTCCCATGGATCTTACAGCGCTGTTCAAAATGAGCTACGGGCTCTACGTGGTTTCCGCCGAGGCAGATGGTCAGAAGGCGGGTTGCGTTATCAACACGGCCACGCAGGTTACCGCCGAGCCGCCACGCATGATGGTTGCCGTGCACAAGGACAACGTGACCACGGGCGTGATCAAGAGCGCGGGCGCCTTTACGGTAACCGCTATCGACATGACGGCCGACATGCCCTACATCGGCAACTTTGGGTTCCGCACAAGCGCGAACTTCGACAAGTTCGAGAAGTACGGCTGCGAGACCTCTGCGGTGGGGAGCCCCTATTCGCCGGAGCACGTGTGTGCCGTGTATGCCTGCAAGCTCATTGACACGGTGGACGTGGGCACGCATTACCTCTTCATCGGTGACGTGGTGGACGCCCAGAAGCTCTCGGACGAAGAGCCGCTTACCTACAGCTACTATCACTCCACGCTCAAGGGCAAGACCCCGCCCAAAGCTTCGAGCTACCAGGGCTAGTGGATGGAGCGTTCTGCCGCGGACGCTTCGCAAATTGCCACTAGGATTGTGTCCTATTTGCGAAAATGCACGATCCGCCGAATCGCGGTATAGATTGCCCAGAGGCCGGATATACTAGGCCATACGTTCATCGCCTACGAAAGGAAGGTCATCATGGCCGAGGAGAAGAAATACAAGTTCGTATGTGTCGTTTGCGGCTACGAGGTTGAGGTTGACACCCCCGAGCTTCCCGAGGATTATGTCTGCCCCGTTTGCGGCGTTGGTCCCGACCAGTTTGAGCTCGTCGAGGAGTAACCTC
>DHKFC23501__coassemble_1208_pt1 | contig 23673 bp, 22 predicted proteins | sample DHKFC23501__metabat2_high_PE_052 | metagenome-assembled genome bin DHKFC23501 | reverse complement strand
CCAAGAATCCCGGACGCACATCGTAAACAGCCCATTTCGTCTTGCACTTTAGCGTAGTAAAGGGTAAGGTATCATTTGCTTGACCGCTTACTTTAGTTTGCTAAAGTGTTCTCTGGAAGGATATACCCATGTTCGCATCTACCTCCCTCACGCGCCGCTCATTTGCTCGCGGCATGGTTGCCACCTGCGCCCTGGGCGCGACGCTTCTGCTCGCCGGTTGCGGCAACACCACAACCACAGACACCGCTGCAGGCAGCACTGCCGCTACGACCGAGGAAGACACCGGTGCCGCCAGCACGGGCACCCTCGTCGTGGGCTTCGATCAGTCGTATCCGCCCTACGGCTTTGTGGGCGACGACGGTGAGTTCACCGGCTTCGACCTCGACCTTGCCGCAGCGGTGGCCGAGAAGGCAGGCTGGGACGTTGAATATGAGGCCATCGACTGGGATGCCAAGGACACCCTGCTCAACTCGGGTGCCATCAATTGCATCTGGAACGGCTTCACCATGGAAGGCCGCGAGGACGATTACACCTTCTCCGAGCCCTACATGCTGAATGGTCAGGTGATTGTGGTCCGCGCCGACAGTGGCATCACGAGCGTGGACGACCTCGCCGGCAAAGCGGTCATCACCCAGGTTGACTCCGCCGCACTCGATGTTCTTGAAGGTGACCGCGCAGACCTTGCCCAGACGTTCGCGTCGCTTGAGACCATCGGCGACTACAACACCGCATTTATGCAGCTTGAAAGCGGTGCTGTTGACGCCGTAGCCTGCGACCTCTCCATTGCCGAGTATCAGATGTCCGCCAAGCCCGATGCCTATGTGCAGCTTGATGACATGCTCTCTGAAGAGCACTACGCCGTGGGCTTTAAGAAGGGCGACGAGGCCAGCGCCGAGGCAGTGAACGACGCTCTGCGCGAGCTCGTGGAAGACGGCACGGTGCAGGAGCTCTGCGAGAAGTACGCCGAGTACGGCATCTCCTTTGATAACTGGGTCCTTGAGTAACACTCACGCCGCAAGGTAGCCGCGCCACGCCGCCGCAATCTTCGGGTTGCGGCGGCGCTTGCCGGTACAGAGCCTACCCGGCACACGTCCGCAAAGGAGCCCCATGCCCATCGAAACCATGTTCCAAATGCTCCTCGAGGGATTCCTCGTTAGTCTCCAGATCTTTGGCTTTACGCTCGTAGGGGCCGTACCCCTTGGCGTGCTTGTGGCACTTTTGCGCATGAGCCGCCTCGCTCCGGTGCGCCTCATCACGCGCGTCTACATCTCGGTCATGCGCGGCACCCCGCTTATGCTCCAGATGTTTGCCATCTACTTCGCGCCGTACTACGTGTTTGGCATCCAGCTTACGCCGGATTCAAAGTGGTACGCCACCATCGTTGCCTTTATCGTCAATTACGCTGCCTACTTTGCTGAAATCTACCGCTCGGGTATCCAGTCCATTCCGCGCGGCCAGTACGAGGCGGCTGAGGTGCTCGGCTACACCCGCGTGCAGACCTTCTTTGTCATCATCTTGCCGCAAGTGGTCAAGCGCATCCTTCCTGCCATGGGCAACGAGGTCATCACCCTCGTTAAAGACACGTCGCTTGCCTTCTCCATCGGTGTGGCCGAGATGTTCAGCACCGCCAAGGCGCTCGTGGCCTCACAGGTGAGCATGGTGCCCTTTGCCATCGCGGCGGCATTCTACTGGGTCTTTAACTTCTTGGTAGAGATTATTCTGAGCGCGCTCGAAAAGCGCCTTGCCTACTACCACGACTAGCGAGCGGAGGAACCATGACGCAGACGACAAATCCGGTGGTTACGCTCACGGGTGCTTGCAAGGCGTTTGGAAGCCACCAGGTGCTCCTCGACGTTTCCCTTTCGGTTGCGCCCGGCGAGGTGGTGGCCATCATCGGCCCCTCGGGCGGCGGCAAGTCTACCCTGCTACGCTGTCTCACCCTGCTCGAGACGCTTGACGCCGGCACGCTTAGCTACGGCGACCTTGTTGCCGCACAAAGCAACGGTGGGCGCATCGCCTATGCCTCTACACCCACGCTCAAGCAGGTGCGCTCACGCTTTGGGCTGGTCTTTCAGAACTACAACCTGTTCCCGCACCTCACCGTGATGCAGAACATCACCGACGCGCCCGTGCGTGTGCAGCGCCGGCCGCGTGATGAGGTTGAGGCCAAGGCGCGCGATCTCATTGCCGAGATGGGCCTCAAAGGCTGTGAAGATAAGGTGCCCTGCCAGCTCTCGGGCGGGCAGCAGCAGCGTGTAAGCATCGCCCGCGCTCTGGCCATGAACCCCGAGGTGCTCTACTTTGACGAGCCCACGAGCGCGCTTGACCCCGAGCTCACCGCCGAGGTGCTCCGCGTTATCAAAGACCTTGCCGCCCAGAACATGACCATGGTGGTGGTGACGCACGAGATGGGCTTTGCCCGCGAGGTGGCGCAACGTGTAATCTTCTTGGATGGCGGGACGATTGTGGAAGAAGGCCCCGCCACACAGGTGATCGACCATCCGCGCGAGGCGCGTACGCAGGCATTTTTATCGAGGCTGGCGGACTAGGGGCGCGGGTAAGCTGCTGGAATCGATAAGGCCAGAAACATAACGAGCCGGACACGTTGCATAGAACGCGTCCGGCTCTTTTGCATTGAGATGCTAGATGGGGTAACCCCGTTTAGATGGGATGACCCGTCGCCATCCACCAGGTGGATGAAACGACCCCGTCCCCATCCATCGTCCCCATCCATCCACTATGGAAGCTTCACCGTCACCTCGGGCATGAGCTCCTCAGATACCACGGTGAGCATCTTTTCGAGCGCGGCGAGCTCCTCCGCCGAGAAGCGCTCCTTGATGCGCTCAACCACCTCGTGCACGTACGACGAGCTGATGTTGTAGTACTCGAGGTACTTTTCCGTGGGACAGAGATGATATTCGCGCGCGTCGTTCTCCGACTGCACCTTGCGCACATAACCCTTGCGGATGAGACTCGCGATTTTATACGCCGCATTGGAAGACGAGATGCGCATGAACTCGGCAAACTCGTGCACCGTGGGCGAACCGAGGGCATAGATGGTCTCCATGGCGAAGGTCTCCACCGTGGTGAGACTGGCCTCGCGGCTTTGGAACCGTGCGAACGTCTCCTGATAGAAATGCAGCTTGAACTTGCTGTACACCTCTTGAAACCGCTCCTCAAGCATCGCGTCTCCCTTGCTGATCTTGTGATGGCAACGTTCGTTGCCACCCATGTTACGCCGCGCCGTCGGCAGAACCGAGCGCCAAGGTCAAAGTTGCCGTACAGGCCACCTCTCCCTCAACGCGCGCTTCAGCCTCCACAAAGGCAAACGACCCACGCACGCGGGTGATGCGACTCTCAAGCTCAAGCACATCGCCGGGACGCACCTGGCGGCGGAACTTGGCATCCTTGATAGCTGCGAAAAAGCCCAGTTTGCCGCGGTTTGCGGGCAGCGAGAGCATGGCCACAGCAGCCACCTGTGCCAACGCCTCGACAATGAGCACGCCGGGCAGCACGTGGTACTGCGGAAAATGGCCACAGAACACGGGGCTCGTGGCGCTCACGCACAAACGGCCACGTGCCCAACTGCCCTCCTCGCCGTCGGTAATGCGATCAACGAGGGCAAAGGGATAGCGGTGCGGCAGAATCTGAGCGATCTGGTTGGAATCAAGCTGCATGATGCACCCTCCTAGTTCCAGGCCTTGAGCAGCACGCAAGCGTTATGACCGCCAAAGCCGAGCGAGTTGGACAGCGCGTATTCAAAGCTTGCCGCGCGGCCCTCGTTGGGCACGTAATCCAGGTCGCAATCGGGGTCGAACTCAACGTAGCCAATGGTGGGCGGCAAGAACTGATCGCGCAGGGCAAGTGCGGTGAAGATTGCCTCCACGGCACCAGCAGCACCGAGCATATGGCCTGTCATAGACTTGGTGGAGCTCACTGCCATGTGGTAGGCATGCTCGCCAAAGACGGTCTTGATGGCTTCCGTCTCACATTTATCGTTAAGCGGCGTCGAGGTGCCGTGCGCGTTGATGTAACCCACAGCCTCGGGCGCCACATCGCCGGCATCGGCGAGTGCCTGAGCCATGGCGCGTGCACCACCCTCGCCGTGAGGCGCAGGAGCGGTGATGTGGTGGGCGTCGCAGGTAACGCCATAGCCCACGACCTCGGCGATGATGTGGGCACCACGTGCCTGAGCATGCTCAAGCTCCTCGAGCACAAGCATGCCGGCGCCCTCACCCATCACAAAGCCGCTACGGCGCGCGTCGAATGGCACCGAAGCGCAGGTGGGGTCATCGCCTGTATGCAGGGCGCGCATGGTGGTGAAGCCGCCGATGGAAAGTGGGGTGATGGCGGCCTCGGTGCCACCTACCAGCATGACCTCAGCGTAACCGTCGCGGATGTGGCGGAATGCATCGCCCACCGCGTTAGAACCGCCTGCGCAGGCCGTGACCGGGCAGGTGCACATCCCTTTGAAGCCAAACTCGATAGCAACCTCGCCAGCAGCCATGTTGGAAATGCCCATGGGGATATAGAAGGGCGAGCAGCGATCGAAACCGCGCTTGAGGCAGCTCGCCTGCTGCGTCTCGGTCTCGCGCACGCCACCGATGCCGGAGGACACGATCACGCCGGCTCGGGTGAGGTCACAGGCTTCGAGGTCGAGGCCCGACTGCGCAATGGCCTCGCGAGCAGAAACGAGCGCAAGCTGCGTGAAACGCGACTTGTGCTTGGCCTCAGGTGCTGTGAAGTGCTCCTTGGGGTCAAAACCCTTAACCTCGGCTGCAATCTTCACCTTCTGGGCGCTCGCATCAAACTGCGTGATGGGGCAGATGCCGAGCTTGCCCGCACGGGCAGCGTCCCAGCTCTCGGTCGCGGTGTTGCCGATGGGCGTAACCGCACCCACACCGGTGATGACAACCCTGCGTTTGGACATGAGAAACTCCTTTCAAGTGTGGGTCATTTGGGGACGTGTTCGTTTTGACCCATTCAGATCGCCCGTCAGATGGCCGCGCAGCGTCGAGCCATGTAGTTGGAAGGGCAAAACCCTTCCAACTACATGCTCATGCCGCCATCGACGGCAAGAACCTGTCCGGTGATGTAGGCGGCCTCGTCGGACACTAGGAACGCCACGGCATGCGCCACATCCTCAGGCGTGCCCGGGCGACCAGCGGGGATGGTGCCGCACATGGCGTCACGCGCGGTCTCGGGCATGGCGGCCGTCATGTCGGTGGCGATGAAACCAGGAGCCACGGCGTTCACACGGATGCCAATAGCAGCCACCTCGCGCGCCACAGACTTCGTCATGCCGATGAGGCCCGCCTTGCTTGCCGCGTAGTTGGCCTGGCCAGCGTTGCCCATAATGCCCACCACACTCGCCATGTTCACGATGGCGCCTGCCTTGGCGCGCATCATGGGGCGCAGCACGGCCTTTGTCATGAGGAACGCGCCCTTGAGGTTGGTTGCGATAACCGCATCAAACTCTTCCTCGCTCATACGGGCGCAAAGCTTGTCACGCGTGATACCGGCGTTGTTGACAAGAATATCCACGCCACCGAGCTCCTTGGCCACGCTCACGAGTTCGGCTGCGGCCTCGGCGCTCGCAGCATCACCCTGCACGGCACGCACCTGGGTGCCCGCGGCCTCGGCCAGGCGCACCGTCTCCTCGGCGGCAGCGGTGTTGCCCGCATACGAGAACACCACGTTTGCACCGTGGCGCGCAAGCTCAAGCACCACAGCGCGACCAATGCCGCGGCTGCCACCGGTGACGATGGCGGTCTTTCCGGTAAGATCCATGGGTTATCCCTCCTGGGTATCGGTCAGCGCCTGAATGTCCTGTACGGTCTCCACAGGCGTGCAGGCAATCTGCTTCGCGGTCTTGCGCACCAAGCCCGAAAGCACCTTGCCCGGGCCAATCTCAATCACGCGATCTACGCCCAGCTCGGCCAGGCGGCAGATGGTGTCTTCCATGCGCACGGACGACTGCACCTGGCGCTCAAGCAAGTCCACAATGGAATCGCCTTCCGCCTTCTCGCAGCCGAGCGTGTTGAAGAGCACGGGAACGCGCATAGCGCCAAGTTCAAGCACCGAGAGGCGCTCGCGCAGCGCGTCGCCCGCGGGCTTTAAGAGCGAGGTGTGGAAAGGACCGCTCACCTTAAGCGGAATGCAGCGGCGCGCACCGGCCTCCTTGGCGACGGCGGCAGCGGCCTCCACCGGCGCACGGTCACCCGCGATCACAATCTGACCAGGGCAGTTGTAGTTCGAAACCTCAACCGTGGTACCCGCCTCGGCCTCGGCGGCAGCGCTCGCCACGACCGCCTCCACCGTCTCGCGGTCAAGACCCAGAATAGAGATCATCGCCGTATCGCGGCCGGCAGCAGCACTTGCCATGGCGGCACCGCGGAAGGCGGCGAGCTTCACGGCCTCAACCGGATCAAACACACCGGCGCACGCCAGGGCAGAATACTCGCCCAGCGAAAGGCCAGCCACGTAATCGGGCGTCACGCCCTGCTCGGCGAGCACCGCGGTCACACCGCAGGCAAAGGCCACCATAGCCGGCTGGGTGTACTCAGTAAGATTCAGCTTGTCCTCGGGGCCTTCAAACATAAGTGCCTTGAGGTCAAAATCAAGCTCAGCGTCGGCAGCATCAATCACCTGGGCAAACGCAGGATAGGCCTCGTAGAGGTCACGCCCCATGCCCACATGCTGCGAGCCCTGGCCCGCAAAGAGAAACGCAGTTGTCATCGCTTACGCCTCCAGACCCTCAATCACCGTCTTGCAACCGGCCATCATGTCCTCAAAGATGGCGCGGAGCGGACGAACCTCGTGCACCATGCCTGCCACCTGGCCGCACATGAAGCTGCCGGTGTCCACATCGCCGTCAAACACGGCGCGGCGCAGGCTGCCGAGCGTCAGCGCCTCAAGCTCGTCGCGCTTGGTGTCCGTGCGCTCAAGCTCCAGGTAGCGCTTGGTCATCTTGTTCTTGAGGCAGCGAACCGGGGCGCCCGCCGGGCGACCCGTCACCACGGTGTCGTTCACGCCCGCGGCAACCACCTTGTCCTTGTAGTTCTGGTGGATGGGGCACTCCTCGCTCGCAAGCAGGCAAGTGCCCACCTGCACGCCGCAAGCGCCGAGCGCGAACGCCGCCGCCATGCCACGGCCGTCGGCAATGCCACCCGCCGCGATCACCGGCAAATCCACCGTGTCAACCACAGCGGGAACGAGCGCCATCGTGGTGGCCTCGCCCACGTGCCCGCCCGACTCGGTGCCCTCAGCGATGATGCCATCAATATCCAGGCGCGCAAGGCGCTTGGCCAGAATCGGCGCTGCCACCACAGGGAAGATGCGAATGCCGGCCTCTTTCCACATCGGAACGTACTTGCCCGGGTTGCCGGCGCCGGTGGTCACCACCGAGACACCCTCCTCCACAACCACGCGCGCGCAGTCGTCGATGTGCGGGTTCATGAGCATAAGGTTGACACCAAAGGGTTTATCGGTGAGCTCGCGGGCCTGGCGGATCTGCTCACGCAGGCTCTCGCCATCCAAGCCGCCGCCCGCCACCAGGCCGAGCGCGCCGGCGTTGGAGCACGCCGCCGCAAAGGCACCGGTGGCGATATTTGCCATGCCGCCCTGGATGATGGGGAACTCCGTTCCCAAGATCTCGTTAAGCTTCTTCATATCGTTACGCAATCCTTTCGATTCGTTCACGCTTGTGCCTTCCCTAGCCATTGAGGACGGCCAGGAGATACGGCTACGCCAGCTCGGCGAGGCAGCCGGCCCAGGTAAGGCCCGCGCCAAAGCCCGCCAGGAGCACACGGCTCCCCGAGCCCAGCTCGCCTGCCTGCACGAGCTCATCTAGCAGCAACGGCACGCTGCCCGCCGAGGTGTTGCCCGTGTGGTCGATGTTGCCGGCGCACTTCTGCGGATCCAAGCCGAGCTTTTTCACGGCGTAGTCCACAATGCGCTTGTTGGCCTGGTGATACACAAACCGGTCCACGTCCTCAGCCGAGCGGCCTGCACGCGCAAGCACCTCGGTGGTGCAGCGGGGCATAACCTCGGTGGCAAAGCGAAAGACCGCGCGTCCATCCATATGTAAATACGACGGCTCCGCGCTGCCCACACCCGGGGCCACAAGCGAGGTGTCGTCGCCCCGCGAACCCCATACAGCGCTCAGACCTGGGTAGTCCTCCCGCGCCTCAAGCACCACGGCGCCAGCGCCGTCACCAAAAAGTACGCAGGTGGTTCGGTCGGAGAAGTCCATCACGCGCGAAAGCGTGTCGGCACCCACCACGAGGGCGTAGGGTCGCGCGGCGCCGGGCAGCAAGCACTCGGCCACGTGCATCCCATATACAAAGCCGGCGCATGCCGCGTTGAGGTCAAAGCAGAGCGTGTCCTCGGGAAGACCCAGATCGGCCTGAAGCAGGCATGCGGCAGAAGGCGTGCAGGTATCGGCCGTGAAGGTGGCTACCAGACACACGCCCACCTGCTCGGGCGCAATGTTTGCAGCCGCAAGCGCACGCTGGGCTGCATCGCGCACGAGTGTGCGGTGACTCTCGCCTGCCTCAGCATCCACATAGCGACGCGAACGAATACCGGTGCGGGTGGAGATCCACTCGTCGGAGGTGTCCACAATCTGTGCTAGATCGTCGTTGGTCACCACGCGCGACGGCACCGCCGAACCGGTGCCCACAATCTTTACGCCCATCATACGCGCCCCCGCTTCACCGCGTTGGAGCCCATCGCGCGGAACTTGCGATACCGGTCGTTCGCGAGCGCCGTCGGACTCATCTTGTCAAGCGCGGCAAGCTCGCGCGCCAGATAGGTGTCGAGCACCTGGAAGAGTGCCTCGGGGTTTTCGTGCGCGCCACCCGCAGGCTCAGGGATAATGCCGTCGATAACGCCCAGCTCAAGCAGGTCGTCGGCGGTGAGCTTCATAACCTCGCACGCCTCGTCGGAGCGGCTTGCGTCCTTCCAGAGAATCGACGCGAAGCCCTCGGGCGAAAGCACCGAGTACACGGCGTTCTCGAGCATAAGCACGCGATTGCCCACAGCAAGGGCAAGGGCGCCGCCACTGCCGCCCTCGCCGCAGATCACAGCGATCACCGGCACGGTGAGGGAGCTCATGAGCTCGATAGAGCGGGCAATCGCCTCGCCCTGGCCGTGCATCTCGGCCTCCATGCCGGGATAAGCACCAGAGGTATCCACGAAGGTGAGTACCGGACGGCCAAACTTCTCGGCCGCACGCATGATACGCTGCGCCTTGCGGTAGCCCTCGGGCGACGCCATGCCAAAGTTGCAGGCCACGCGCTCCTCGATGTCCGAGCCCTTACGGTTGCCAAGCACCGTCACGGGGCGCCCGTGGAAGAGCGCAATGCCGCCCATGATGCTCGGGTCGTCGGTGCTCGAAAGGTCGCCACACTGCTCAAAGAAGTCGGTGAAGAGCGCGTTCACAATCTCAACCACACCGGGACGCCCGGGGTGGCGCGCGATGGCCACGCGCTGCGCCGCGGTAAGCACATCCACGGTTGCCGGCGGATTATCCAACATGTTCAGCACCTCCCTTTCCATGGAGCGTGAGCAGACGAATCAGCGTTGTGCGCATGCGGGCACGCGAAACCACGGCGTCCACAAACCCGTGCTCGAGCTGAAACTCCGCACTCTGGAAGCCTTCGGGAAGCTTTTCGCCAATGGTCTGCTCAATCACGCGCGGCCCGGCAAAACCCACGAGCGCGCCCGGCTCGGCAAGATGAATGTCGCCCAGGCTCGCAAAGCTTGCCGTCACGCCGCCCGTGGTGGGGTTGGTGAACACCGAGATATAGAGACCGCCATGGTCAGAAAAGCGCTGGATAGCAGCAGAGGTCTTTGCCATCTGCATGAGCGAGATGATGCCCTCCTGCATGCGCGCGCCACCACTTGCCGAGAACACGATGAGCGGCAGATGCTGCTTGGTGGCACGCTCGATGAGGCGCGTGAGCTTCTCGCCCACCACAGCGCCCATGCTCGCCATCAAAAAGCGCGTGTCGAGCGCAGCGATAGCCACGCGCACGCCGCCAATCTTGGCAAGGGCGCACACAATGGCATCGCCCTGGTGCGTTGTGGCGCGTAGACGGGCAAGCTTCTCGGGGTACTCGGGGAAGTCGAGTGGGTCGGTGGAGACGAGCGCGGCATCGAGCTCGCGATATTGTCCGTCGTCTACAAGCATCTTGATGCGCTCGCGTGCGGCGATGGCAAAGTGGTGACCGCAGTAGGGGCATACAAACTGGTTGAGCGCCAGGTCGTCCTCGTTGAGAACGCGCCCGCAGCTGGGGCAAGTTTGCTCCTCAACGCCTACGGCCGCACCCTGTTGGCGCATCTTTTTGAGAGCGAGCAGCCTGCGCCGGCGCTCGGCTAAGATTCCCGCCATGAGCCTTTACGCCTCCTTCATTTCGGTCGCAGCCGCATCGTCTGCCGCATCCACCCACGCCAGCATCGTGTCGAGGTTCTCGTCAATGAACGACGTGTTGTATGCCGCACGGATAAACCCGGGGTGATACATGATCTGATGGAGCACCTCGATGTTGGTCTTGGGACCGTCGATCACAAACTCTTCGAGGCAGCGACGCATACGGCGGAGCGCCTCAAGACGCGTGGGCGCCCACACAATGAGCTTCGCCGCAAGCGAATCGTAGTAGGGCGGCAGCTCGCAGCCGGCGTAGAGGCCGGTATCCACGCGCACGCCGTAACCTCCGGGGATATGCACAAAGTCCACGCGACCAGGCGAGGGCATAAAGCCATGCGCCGGGTCTTCGGCATTAATGCGGCACTCGATGGCATGCCCGCGCAGCTGCACATCTTCCTGCGTGAACGAGAGCGTGAGACCCGAGGCCACGCGCAGCTGCTCGCGCACGAGGTCAATGCCCGTTACACACTCGGTGATGGGATGCTCCACCTGGATGCGCGTATTCATCTCGATGAAGTAGAACTCGCCCGAGGGGTCGAGCACAAACTCGATGGTGCCGGCGTTCACATACCCGGCAGCGCGGGCAGCGGCCACGGCAGCCTCGCCCATGCGGGCGCGGAGCTCGGGCGTGAGGGCGCGCGAGGGAGTCTCTTCGATCATCTTCTGGCCACGACGCTGAATGGAGCAATCGCGCTCCCCCAGCTGCACCACGTTGCCATGGGCATCGGCCATAATCTGAAACTCGATGTGGCGCGGGTTGACGATGAGCTTTTCAAGATACATCTCGTCATCGTTGAAGCAGGCACGAGCCTCGGCCCGGGCCTCTTCAAAGAGGTCGCAGAACTGCGCGGGATCGAAGACCTTGCGCATACCGCGGCCGCCGCCACCGGCAGCCGCCTTAATAAGCACGGGGTAGCCAATCTCATCGGCAATGCGCTGGGCTTCTTCCACGGTGGCCACCGAGCCATCTGAGCCCGGAACCACCGGCACGCCGGCTTGCTTCATAAGCTCGCGGGCGGCAGCCTTGTTGCCCATGGTACGGATAACGTCGCCCGAAGGGCCAATCCAGGTGATGCCCGCCTCTTCGCAGGCATCGGCAAACGCCGCGTTCTCAGACAAAAAGCCGTAACCGGGATGAATGGCATCGCAGTGGGCGGCCTTTGCAACGGTAAGGAGCGCCTCGGTATTGAGGTAGCTCTGAGCCGAAGGCGCGGGGCCTATGCAGTAGGCATGCTCGGCCAGCTGCACGTGGAGCGCCTCGCGGTCGGCCTCGGAGTACACCACCACGGGTTCGATATCGAGCTCGCGGCACGCGCGGAACACGCGCACGGCAATCTCGCCGCGGTTGGCGATGAGGATACGCTTGAACATGCTTCGCACCTCGTGCTTACTGCTCGCGGTAGCGAATGAGCGGAGCGCCGAACGAGCAGAGCTCGCCGTCGGCAACCATGATCTCTTCAATCACACAGTCGCACGGAGCGGTGACCTCGCTCATCATCTTCATGGCCTCAAGCAGGCACACCGTGTCGCCCTTCTTCACCGCGTCACCCGGCTGCACGTAAGGATCCTTGTCCGGCGCAGGAGCAGCATAGAACGTGCCCACGAGTGGCGCCGTGATGAAGAGGCCCTCCTCTGCCGGAGCAACCACCGGCACCTCGGGAGCAGACGCCACGTTCGCGGCGGCCTCAGGAGCCGCTACGGGTGCCGGGGGCACCATACCAGGCGCAGGTGCCGCCACCACGATGGGTGCCGCAGCGCCGGCTGCGGGCGCAGCCGCGCGGTCAAGCTCAAGCTCCACACCGTCATAGGTCAACTTAAGGCGTGCGATGCCGCTCTGCTCAAAGCGATCCATCACGTCGTAGATATCGTGCAGTTTCATGCCCATGTTGCCTCCTTCGACTCACCGCATATACAACGCGGGCCGACGACCACGCCGCCGGCCCGCGCCAAGTGTGCGCATGTGTGCGCGTTACGCCGTCTTCTCAGCGACGTAATCGGCCAGGTCACCGACCGTCTTGAACTGGTCGAGGGCGGAGTCGTCGACCTCGATGTCGAAGGCCTCCTCAAGAGCCATCACGAGCTCCATAGCAGCCAGCGAGTCGGCGCCCAGGTCGGCCTCGAGCTCGGCCTCGCGGGTGACCTTCTCCAGGTCGCAACCGACGGTCTCAGCGATGACCTCGCGCATCTTCTCGAAATCCATGACTGCTCCTTCCCGGACGAGCTGACGTCCGAAGCGAGGGCGCGGCGGCGCCCGTGGTTGTCAAAACTAGCTAAAGCATTTTAGTTAAATTATTTGAGATGTTTACCAAGTAACATCTCTTCTCATAATCGCCACAAGACGCATGCGGGCATGTCGTAACCCCTGGTTGTGCATGCGATTGCGAGCCATGGCGGCAGCGCCGCTCACCACCGCCTCCGACGGGGCACAAACCGGCATGGAGGGTCTGAATGGCCGGAGCGCAGCGGGGTTGCAGCTCCGCAACCACGCTCCGCAAGCACAAAACGCCGCTAGCTTGTTATTTCGACGTTGAATGAAGCAAAAACACGTCCCTCAACGTCGAAAAAACAAGCTAGCAGTTTCTGGCAGCTTCGGCCGGCCCCAGGCATGTCACGGAGACTGCGCGGAGGCCAGGCAGCCGCCGCGCACCCACCTACTCCGTGCGCAGCGCGGTCACCGGGTCTTTCTTGGCTGCCATACGACTTGGGGCCAAGCCCGCCACAAGCGAGAGCACCACCGAGATGAGCACGAGCGCCACGCCAGCGCCGGCGGGCACCGCGGCTAGGTTCTCAACGCCTGCCACCTGCTCGATGATCATATTGACGGGAATATCAAGCGCCACCGTCACCGCGATGCCCAGCACGCCCGATACCAGGCCAATGATGAGCGTCTCAGCAGTGAAGATGCGGCTCACATCGCGCTTCGATGCGCCGATGGCGCGCAGGATACCAATCTCCTTGGTGCGCTCGAGCACCGAGATATAGGTGATGATGCCGATCATGATCGAACTCACCACGAGCGAGATGCCCACGAATGCGATGAGGATATAGGTGATGGCGTTCACAATGTCTGTCACGCTCGACATGAGCATGCCCACGATGTCGGTGTAGCGAATCTCGGTGCCTTCACCCGCTTCGGCAACCTGATCGTTGTAATCCTCGATGAGGTCGTCGATCTGCCCTTTGGCCTCAAAGTCCACCGGGTAGATGCTGATCTGCGCGGGATCATCCAGGTCGCCCGCGCCCAGCGTGGCAAGATTGCCCTCGTAGGTGGCGTTATCGGTTTGCTCTGCCATGCGGTTGGAGAAGGCCCGGGCAATTTCATCGTCACTCATGCCCTCAGCACGAAGGCCATCAATGTAGGAGCTCATCTGCGCGGCCTGCTCGGCGGGCAGCTGCGTGAGCATGGCCTCGATAGCGTCCATGCTGAGATTAACCGAATCCTCCTGGAAGGGCAGGCCGGTGAAGATATCCGTTGTGGGGTCCTGCTCCTGGGCCTGAACCGCCGCGCTCGAGGAGCCCACCTCAATCAGATGCTCGATGAGCTCGGGCGTGTAGAGCATCGTGCCCCAGTTGGACTCGTCGTTCTCCTCGGTCGGCTTCACAATACCCACCACATGAAGCTCCTCGGCGTTGTTGATCACGTCAGTCATATAGGCATCGTCTTCGCTCATGTCCGCCCAGGTGCCGTCGTCCTGCTCGGCGTACTTCGACCCCTCCGGCACCAGCTTGAACGTAAGATCCATGAGCTCGTCGTAGGTGTAGCTTGTGCTTTCAACCTCGTCTACGCTGCGGCCTGCCACCACACTTGCCATCATGCCGCGCAACTCGCTTTGATCAAGCAGACCCAGCGCATAGAGGGTGTAGTCGGAGATGCGGCCGTTATTGTCTATATAGAGCACCACTTCGTTCCAGTTCTCGGGCATGTGCCCGGCCACCACATCGTAGTCGCGATCCCAGGTGTCGCGGTTGGGCAGCAGCTCGGTAAACACGTCGTACGACGAGCCCATCGAGCTCAACATCTCACCTTGCGTCTCGCCGATGGAAAAACCCAGCGCATCCATCACCGTGGCGGGGTTTACCTGCACGGGGCCGTCCGAGGTGTCGGACGAGTAGATATTGAGCGGCACGTCGTAGGTGTACTCAATCGCTGTTGTGATGTCGTCGATGTTACCCGGATTTGTTTCGAGCCATGCCTTGATGGTCGGCATATCGTTTTCGTTGGCGCCGTCGGCCACGCTCGTCACCATGTCGGTAACAAGGTTCTTCGATGCGACGGTTCCCTCGCCCACCGCCTGCGCAGTCGTCTCGGCCACCGAACCCATCATCGAGCTCATCATGCTCGCCATGTCCACGCTGGTCTCGTTGATGGTAAGCGGGTAGCTTCCCATGGTGGACTGCTCAGTCTCGGAGATGTAATTCTGCGCGCCGTCCGAAAGCGAGAGGATGAGCGCGATGCCGATGATGCCGATGGATCCGGCAAAGGCCGTGAGGAAGGTGCGGCCCTTTTTGGTCATGAGGTTGGTGAACGAAAGCGTGAGCGCCGATTTGAACCCCATGCTGCGCTTGCCCTTTTTGGCGTCGGCAACGGCGTGAGCCTGGACCTGCTCAGGCGTGAGGCGCTCGCGCTCCGGATCAACAGGGTTGGAGTCGCTTATAACCAAGCCGTCCTGGATGCGCACGATGCGGTCGGAGTACTCCTCGGCAAGCTGCGGGTTGTGCGTCACCATAATGACGAGGCGGTCGTGCGAGAGGCGCTTCAAGATCTCCATGACCTCCACCGAGGTTTCGGTATCGAGAGCGCCCGTGGGCTCATCGGCAAGGATGATCTCGGGGTCGTTCACAATGGCGCGGGCGATGGCCACGCGCTGCATCTGACCACCCGAGAGCTGGTTGGGCCGCTTGTGCATCTGCTCAGAGAGGCCCACGCTGGCAAGCGCCTCCTCCGCACGGCGACGGCGCTCGGCGGCCGGCGTGCCCGAAAGGAGAAGTGCCATCTCCACGTTTGCGATAACCGACTGATGCGGGATGAGGTTGTAGCTCTGGAACACAAAACCTACCGAATGGTTGCGGTAGGTATCCCAGTCGCGGTCGAGATAGCTCTTGGTGGAGCGGCCGTTGATAACAAGGTCGCCGCGCGTGTATTGGTCCAGGCCACCGATGATGTTGAGCAGCGTGGTTTTGCCACAGCCCGACTGACCGAGGATGCTTACAAACTCCTGGTTGCGGAAGGTAACCGAAATGCCTTTAAGCGCATGAACCACGGTATCGCCCGAGGGGTAGTCCTTGGTGATGGATTTGAGTTCGAGCACGAGAGCCCCTCTCGTATTGTTTGATTCAAAACGCCGCACGTGAGGCGGACATTCATTCCTTGTGCCCGTTTTGCGGCGCAGCAAACAAGAACCACCATGAATGCCTCCCTCTTGCCGTGCAAACGAGGTGAGGCCTGGCTGGTGGCGGCATGCTTGCTGGTGACTTGCCTGCCTTGGGCACCTGGCAAAAAGCGCGACCCACCTTACTAGGAAGCGGGCCGCGCGCACAGCGTTGCCCTCACGTTGAACACCTCGCGGACAGGCGCGGCACAGGTTTGATAGCATGGGAGCGATTGAAGCATCTACGAGCAGCTTACGGGGGCAGCATGGCATCGCAGCGCACACGTTCAGGCGCAGCCGACCGCGGCGCACAACATCAAGGCTCCGCACAGAGGAAGCAGAGTGGCAAACATCCGCTGAAGGGAGCACCGCGCGGCCAGGGCAGCGGAAACGCCAAGAACAGCGACCGGACGCAGCGGTCCGAGGGACACAAGTCTGCATCGCGAAAACCCGCGCCGCGCAAGGCTACGCCTCAGAAGTCCGTGCCGCGCAAAGCTCCCGCTCGCTCTGCCCATGATCAGGCACACGCCACTGCGGGCCCCTGCCCCATCATGCATGCCTGCGGCGGCTGCTCGCTTTTAGGTGTGCCCTATCACAAACAACTCAAGAACAAACAGGCTGCAACCGAAGAGCTCTTTACTCCGCTGCTGGCCCAGTTTGGGTGGGACTGCGGCATTGAGCCCGTTCGCGGGATGCGCTATCCGCTGGAGCGCTCGCCCGAGGATGTTTCCTATGACCCCCTGCGCGATGCCTGTATAACTGCCGACGCCGGCAAGCTCCCTGCCCCGCGTGCCTTTAGGCATAAGGCGGCCACGCCCTTTGCCCCCGGCCCGCACGGCAGCGTGCAGTCAGGTTTTTTTGCTGCGGGAACGCATCGCATCGTCGCCACCCCCGACTGCCCGGTGGAAGCCCCGGGCGCGCGGCGCATCCTCAACGCGGTAGCGCGCGTGGCAGAAGACCTGCACATCACCGCCTTTGATGAGGATGCCCACCGCGGACTGCTCCGCCACGCCATTGTGCGCATGGGCTGGCGCACCAACGAAGCCCTGCTCACCGTGGTCACCAGCAACCGCGACCTCCCACGCGAGCAAGAGTTTGCCGAAGCGCTTGCCGCCATCGATCCTGCCCTGGTGGGTGTGGCGCACAACATCAACCCGCGGCCAGGCAACGCCATCCTGGGGCCGGAGACCCGCATACTCACAGGTACCCCGCGCATGCACGACCGCCTCTTGGGATGCACCTTTGCCATCTCGCCCACCGCGTTTTATCAGACCAATCCGCAGCAGACCGAGGTCCTCTACAGCGTTGCTATCGAAGGCATGGACCTTGCAGCAGGCGATGTGGTGCTCGACGCCTATTGCGGCAGTGGCACCATCGGCCTCACCGCAGCCGAAGCCTCGGCGCGCAAGGGGGCTCCCATCTCGCTCGTAGGCGTTGAACGCAACCCGGCCGGCGTGACTGATGCACAAGAGAACGCCCAGCTCAACCATATTGATGCCACGTTTGTGGCCGAGGATGCCACGAGCTGCATCAAGCGCTGCGCGCGCGACGGCATGAAGGCAGACGTTGTGGTGCTCGACCCACCGCGCGCCGGATCGACGCCAACCTTTCTCCAGGCGGTCAGCGCGCTGGGGCCGCGGCGTGTGGTGTATGTAAGCTGCAACCCCACAACACAAGTGCGCGACCTTGCGATTCTTGGGCAGGCGGGCTACCGGCTCGTACGCCTCACGCCGGTTGACATGTTCCCACACACCTCGCACGTCGAGACGGTCGCGGTGCTTGAGCGGTAGGAGCTGAAACACCGCTGACACCAACAAAACAGCGGCGGTTACTTAAGCACAGGCACTCAACCAGGCAAGGTAAACGCTCGGCATGTGCCCCCGGAGCATGCGCTCCGGATCTACATGCTGAGCAAGGATACCCACCGCCTGGGCAACGCCGGAGGGCGACATAAGCTCGGCGGTGGAGGTCACCTGCTCCCCCACCTCGCGCACCACCGTGTCCACCACATGGGCATCAGCGGGAACGGACTGGTTGGGCATTCCCATCACGCGCTCAAACTGGGCCTCCATCTGAGCATGGGCGGCATCAAAGCCATCATCGCCCACGCGAGGCAGCAACACGTCGCAGCCATAGCGTTCATATCCCCAGGTAGCAAGCGGCAAGCTCGGCATGATGTCTGCCGGATTCACCACGTTATAAATGCTGCTGTACCGATCATCGTGCGCCCGCTCGCTCACCGTGGTTCGCGGAGACGCAAAGGTATAGGCACGCACAGTATCCGTTGCAGCCATGTGTGTGCGCGATGAAGCATCCTCATCTGCAACGGCGCCTGTGTAACCTGCAAGCGCGCCCGCACCACTCGCGGCCTCGTCCGTCTCCGTCTGAGCATACGCCAGCTCATCTGCTGCACGGGCAGCGATAAGGTTCGCGATGGCGCCACCACGACTATGCCCGCAGGTAACCAGGGCCACACGCTCGCCCGCGGCATGGCTTTCGTCTATCCAGGAGGAAAGAGCGCCCCACACCTCTTCGGCGGCCTCGCTATACCCCTGGTGGGCAGAATCTCCCATAGCATCCTCTAGGGCACTCTGGGCATCCATCTCGGCGGCCGTTGGCGTGCCTACGCCCGTGGCATCTTCCGCGGCATCTCCCGTATCACCATCAGTACCCGCCTCTTGCTCCTCGTGCCCCGCCATCTCGTCTTCAATCGCCAGCTTGAGATTGCTCAGCCACTCCGATCCGTAGCTGCCACGCGCCACCATAAGGATGACCGACACCGTCTCGCCCGTCTGCGTGGTCACGCGTTTGCGCGCCAGGGTATAGGCCACCGTGTCCTCTTGCTGCATGATAAGGTTGAGCACCTGGTCAACCACCTCGCTGCGGAAGCGGTATGACTCGGTAGACACCTCATCAAAGCCCAGGCGGGCCAAGGCATCTTCCATATAAGCAGGTTGATCAGATGCTTCCTGGTAATAACCCGATTCTGAATACGCCAACGTAGACAGCACCGCGCAGGTGCGAGCAAGCTCGGAATCATATGCCGGGCCACCTTCGGTAAACCAGGCATCATCCCACACAAAGGTATCCTCAACCTCACCGGTGCCATCTTTATCGATACACGTGTAGGTAAGCGCGGTCTCGATGCGCCCCTGGGGCTGCGGCTCGGCAGCCATGGCCACCCGCGGCGCCGCAACATCATCCGTGCCACGGCGGCCCTCTTCATACCGGCACCGCAGCATCACCGCGCAGGCGCAGCCCAGGCAGATGATAAGCACAAGCAAGACAAGCAGCGATCGCGCGACAGCAACGCGAATCAACGTTGCCGAAGTCTTGCTCCTCCTATCATCCGCCATGGGCGCTCCTTTGCCATTCGTGCGAAGCAGGTGTGCGCCCCGCGTACGCTCAGCGTACCAAGCACCCGTGAACAACCCATGATGGTTTCCTTACCTTTTTATAAGGTTCGGCAGAGCAACCTGACCACCAATGAGGTCTTCCGCGTCCTTATACGCCGTGAGAGAGTTCCTCAGCCGAGAGCTCCCGGCCCTCAACGTAATACACATGCTCACCTGCGCAGCGGCGGCAGTAGGTATGGCCGTCACGCTCGATACCGCGACCATCGTGCACGCGCTCGCCGCATACCTCGCAAATCTGCGTCTTGCGCGGGCGGCCCGGCAGGTCAAACTCCTCAAAGTCGGGAAGCGTCACCTCATGCACGCAAAAAAGCTCGGCGTCGCTAAGTCCCGCAAAAAACGCCAGCATCTCGTCTTTGTCGTGCGGCGCCTTGGGCACATCCGGGCGCTGGGAGATGCGGATGGCGCGACCCGTTGCCAGGTCGTAGAAGCTGGCCGACATGATGCCGTAGTCATACCACTTCAGGCGGCGGCGCCCCAGGTGGCAGTTGGCAACCGAGATCACCGCATCGGCCAAGCAACGATCGCATTCCACGAAGGCCACCAGGTCGCGGTAGGTATCGGCATCTTCGATATGAAAGTACGCCATAGCCAGGCGCGCCATGCGCGTGCCAATAACCTGGCCGGCGCACAGATGCCCATGAAACGCGATGGCGCGTTCCAGATCTTCGTCAAACGTCCGCTTGAGCATGACACTCCTTGTATCTCGTCGGTGTGGCAGATGCGCCGGCGCTCCTTGTGAGGCTGGCGTCATGGTTGCCACCGTTATCTTTCCTATGGGTTCCCTGCAGAGCTTGCCGCTACGCGCGCACTTCGTGAGCGGCGCGAATGGGGAGCATGTCACACACGCCCGCCGCTTCCAGCGCATCGAGCATGGCAGCGCGACCCCGGTTGGCGATGAGCTCCTGCGGGAAGTGAATCTCCTCCAGCATAGAGCGCACAAACGGGAAGCGGCCGATATCGTGTGCGATATGCGCATCGCTCGACACCACGATGCCCACGCCCATCTCGGCGCAACGCTCGGCAATGGTGGTGCAGGCGGTGTGATGCGCTCCATGCGCATCGGAGTTAAGGCTATGCTCGTTGATCTCGATGAGCTTGTGACGCTCCTTGGCCACCTCAAGCACCTCGTCCACATCAAACGGCACGCCCGAGCGACCCGTATGGCCAAGCAGCAGCACGCGCGGCTGCTCGAGTGCCTTCACATACATAGCCGTCGTAGCCGCAAGGCTCGCGCCTTCGGTGAAGTCACCGTTGTGCACACTTGCCACCACGTAGTCAATACCGCGCACCACCTGGTCAAAGAGTGAGCGCTCCGTGCGGAAGGGACGGCCCGTGATGTTCTCACGGCAGGAGATATCCTGCCCAAAGAGCTCGCCGGAGAGCGAGACGATGTCGGCCTCCATGCCGCGCAGCACGGTGACGCCATCCCACACGCGCGGCCACACTCCCTGGTTAATGAAGAACTGGAAGTTGCGAATGTGCTGCTCGGGAAAGAGCATGCAGCTAAAATGGTCGGCCGAGCCCAGCACCTCAAGGCCTGCCGCACGCGCCGCCGCCACGTTCTCGGCAATGGTGGAGTACGCGTGGCGCGAGAAGAGCGTGTGGGTGTGAATGTCCCCGGCAATGGTGTAGGACATAAGTAACCTCCTTGCGTTTTCCTGGGGCCACGATACCACATTACCTTCTGGCCAAGACAACGGTGCACAAGCGATGATGAGCGCGCAGGCATTTGCTTACGAGGTGCTTACGCTGGTGCCACTCCGTACATCTGCGCCAGCTTGCGCCATGCGGGCAGCGAGCGCTCAATCACCTCGGGCGCCACGCAATAGCCCACGCGCACCCATCCCATCACGCCAAAGCTATTGGAAGGCACGGGCAGCAGTTCGAGCGTGCGAGCACGGTCACAAAACGCCTCGGCATCGGGCTCAAGCGCTTGTACCCACAGATAAAAGGCACCGTCGGGCTCCACATAGGTGTAACCGTACGAGCTCAAAGCACTGGTGAGCAGCTCGCGATTGCGGGCGTACGCCTCCACATCGGAGGGCTCATCCACGCAATCGGCCACCACGCGCTGGAAGAGCGCCGGAGCACACACAAAGCCCAGAGCACGGGCGGCTCCGGCCACAGCCGCCATGACACGCGGTTCCTGATCCCACGTGTTGGGCACAAGCACCCAGCCCACGCGCTCGCCCGGAAGCGAGAGCGACTTGGAATAGGAGTAGCACACCACCGTGGCGGCATAAATCGCGGGCACCCAGGGCACCTCGGCACCATAGGTGATCTCGCGGTATGGCTCGTCGGAAATAAGCACGATGGGGTCGTCACGCTGCGCGTTGGCCGCTTCGAGCACCTGCGCGAGTGCCTCGAGCGTGGCGCGCGTGTACACAGCTCCCGTGGGGTTGTTGGGCGAGTCGATGATCACCGCGGCGGTGCGCGGTGTGATGGCCGCTGCCACTGCCGCCGCATCTACCTGGAAAGTTTCAAAATCTGCCAGCACTTCCACGCAGGTGGCACCGGCCGTCTCAATCCACACGCGGTACTCCGGAAAGTAAGGAGCGATCACAATCACCTCATCGCCAGGATTCGCCACCGCATGCAAGGTGCAAGAAACCGACGCCGCAGCGCCCACCGTCATAAACACGTTATCTGCAGTGTAGCTGGTGCCAAAGCGGCGGTTGAGCGACTGAGCCACCGCTGTCCGAGCCGCGGGAAGACCGGGCGCAGGGGTGTACCCATGGAGCTCTGCCGCGGGAACTTCCGCCAGTGAGCGCTCGATAGAGGCGCGCACTGCATCGGGCGCAGGCACGCTTGGATTGCCCAGGCTAAAATCAAACACGTTCTCTGCGCCAATGACGGCTTTGCGCTCGTTGGCATAGCTAAAAATCTCGCGAATCTTAGAGCTCGCGGCGCCGTAGGCATACATCTGCTCGTTGATCATGGTCACTCCTCGCTCGTTGTTGTGCATGCCCATCATACGGCAAGCATGAGTGTCCACAGAGGCGTGCGCCATACCGAAACAGGGCACATCCACCCAGATGGATGGAATGACCCCGTTCTCCTCTGTCCAGGTGGACGGAACGGCACCGCTCCCCCTGCCCGGGTGGATGGAATGACCCCGTCCCCCGTCCACCCACCTAGCAAAAAGGGCACCCGTTGATGAACGGATGCCCTTGTGGATGAAGCTATGCTTCCGGCGCGTCGTCCTTCTGCGGTGGCGCCTCTTCCTCGCTTGCTGCCATTTCCGCAGCATAGCGGGCCGCGTCGGCCGCAATCTCCTCGTCGCTCATGCGCGGCTTGCGACGAGAGGATGAGGTAGCGCCCGTGCTCTGCGGGGCAGCCCCTCTCTCACCCGCCTTCTCACGCTCGAGATAGGCGTCCCAGGTGCCGTCGAGCAGGGCCTCAACAGCCTCGCCTTCCACGGTCTCGCGCTCAAGGAGCACCTGCTTCATGAGTTCCAGCTGGTCGCGGCGGGCAAGCAGGATTTCCTCCGCACGGCGGTGCGCCTCGCGCATGATGCGCTGCACCTCAACATCAATGCGGCGGGCCGTCTCCTCGGAATAGTCCTGATGATCCGCATAATCGCGACCCAAAAACACCTGGTGCTGCGCCTCGCCAAAGACCTGCGTTCCCAGCTCTTCGCTCATGCCCAGGCGCGTGACCATCTCGCGCGCCATCTTGGTGGCACGCTCAAGGTCGTTCGACGCACCCGAGGTGATGTCATCACACATGAGCTCCTCGGCCACACGACCGCCCAAGAACACCGCCAGCTCATCGAGCATCTCGTTCTTGGTCTTAAGGAAGTGATCCTCAGTAGGAAGCTGCATGGTGTAACCCAGCGCCTGACCACGGCTGATGATCGAAATCTTGTGCACGGGATCGGAGTGCTCAAGAACGTGCCCCACCAGCGCGTGACCGCTCTCATGATAGGCAATGGTGGTGCGCTCTTGCTCGGTCATCACGCGGCTCTTGCGCTGCGGGCCGGCAATCACGCGCTCCATGGACTCCTCCACCTCGTCCATCGAGATGGTCGAGCGCTTGCGGCGCGCCGCCAAAAGGGCTGCCTCGTTCATGAGGTTCGCCAGGTCGGCACCGGTAAAGCCCACGGTGAGCTGCGCAAGCTTGTCGTAGCGCACGTTGTCTTCAAGCGGCTTGTTGGCACCATGCACCCGCAGGATCTGCTCGCGGCCCTTCACGTCGGGACGGTCAACGGTGATCTGACGGTCGAAGCGGCCCGGCTCTTTTTTGCGTTAAACTAAACTTACCTTTTGACAGGAGTGCGCACTCTGTTTTATTCCTTTTATCTGCCGTATTGCTTGTACGGTTTCTTTTTTCAATGATTACGCTGCAAAGTTATGACAAAATGAAGGTTTTTGCCCGGAAATGCTGCTGAAAGAATGGGGAATAGATAGCTGCAGCGTTTCTGACGGGAAGGCGAAAAATAAAAAAGTTCTTGAAA
>DHKFC23501__coassemble_1185_pt1 | contig 24551 bp, 15 predicted proteins | sample DHKFC23501__metabat2_high_PE_052 | metagenome-assembled genome bin DHKFC23501 | reverse complement strand
AACATGGCCATCGTTGACGTTGACAACGCCATGACCGCGCCCAAGGGCCTCACCTGCGCCTCTGGTATCGACGTCATGACGCACGCCATTGAGTCCTATGTCTCGATCATGTCCTCCGATTACACGCGTGGCCTCTCCATGCGCGCAGCGAAGCTCGTGTTTGAGAACCTGCCCGCGGCCTACGAGAAGGGCGCTGCCGACCCGCACGCTCGCGAGGAGATGCACAACGCCTCCTGCCTCGCTGGTATGGCCTTCGCCAACGCCTTCCTGGGCGTGAACCACTCCATGGCTCACAAGCTTGGCGCCTTCCATCACCTGCCGCACGGCCTGGCCAACGCCGTCATCCTCACCCGCGTTATGCGTTACAACGCTGCCGAGAAGCCCGTTAAGATGGGCACCTTCTCCCAGTACCAGTATCCGCACGCGCTCAAGGACTACGCCGACCTTGGCCGTTACTGCGGCTGCACCGGCGCGGATGACCACGAGGTGTTCGAGAACTTTATCAAGAAGCTCGAGGACCTTATGGAGACCATCGGTATCAAGAAGACCATTGCCGAGTACGGTGTTGACGAGAAGTACTTCCTCGAGACCCTCGACGACATGACCGAGCAGGCCTTCAACGACCAGTGCACCGGTGCCAACCCGCGCTACCCGCTCATGAGCGAAATCAAGGAGCTGTACCTCGACGCCTACTATGGCCGCGAGCCGCAGTCCTACGAGGTGTAAACGAGCGTTTGCCTCACGCGGGTGGGCGCCTGTCCACCCGCCCCATTTCGCGAGCATGTATTAGAAAGGATTAGGAACCATGATCCTTCCCGAGTCCAAGACCGAGATCGTCCGTCACAGCAACAAGGTGGTCTACGACCTCGGCGACAAGATTGCCAAGGTCTTCAACGAGAACAAGCCGGTCTCCGACGTTTTCAACGAGGCGCTTAACCTCGCGCGCATTAACGAGGCCGACATCCGCTCGCCCAAGGCGCTCGAAGTCAGCCAGGTTGATGGCGCTGGCTGGGGCCTGCTCACCTCGAAGGCTCCGGGTGTGACCCTCGAGGAGAAGATGAACGCCGAGCCGCAGCGCTTTGGTGAGTATCTTGAGCAGTTTGTTGACCTGCAGATTGAGATTCATGGCAAGACTTCGCCTCTGCTCAATCGTCAGCGCGACAAGTACGCTCGTATGATTGGCGGCCTGGAGGCCATCAACGCCACGCAGCGCTACAATCTCCTGGAGCGTCTTGACGGCATGAAGAAGGAGTTCAAGGTCTGCCACGGCGACTTCAACCCCTCCAACGTCATCGTTGGTGAGGATGGCGAGCTGTATGTGTGCGACTGGGCCCATGCCACCCAGGGCTCCCCTGCCGCCGACGTTGCCATGACCTACCTGCTCTTCGCTCTTAAGTCGAAGGAGCAGGCCGAGGCGTACCTCGATCTGTACTGCGAGCGCGCCGACATGCCCAAGCAGGTCGTGCGCCAGTGGATGCCCATCGTTGCAGCATCCGAGCTCGCTCGTAAGCGCGACATCCATGAGGACTTCCTCATGAGCTGGATCGACGTGTTCGATTACCAGTAAGACGGGTCCCGGCAGGTGTTCCGCCAGATTTCCGCGCGAACGTCCTCGGCCTGCGGCCTGCGGAATGTTCGCTTAGGAATATCTGGCGGAACACCCTGAGCCGACTTACTTGAATCTCAACGTTGAGATGTTGGAAGGGCTCCTTGCTTGGCAGGGAGCCCTTTGTTGTGGCGTGCATTGGTACGAGATGGGGGCTTGTCGCGGCGAATTAGAGGAATACCCAACAAGCCAGGGTACCGGAGTGGCAGGTGATGGTGGCGTCGTTGTGCTCGATGACGTTTGAGATGCCCAAATCGGATAGGAGCTCCACGTGTTTGTGGTCGAGCTCCCAGCGCATGTGATATTCGGAAACGACAGCCTCGGGCGTAAGGGGAATGAAAGAGAAGCGGCTGCCGACGGCGCCCGCTACGTACCATGCGTCTCCCGCATGAAGGATACGCCCCTCGTAGCCGTCCTCAATGAGCTGTACGCTCCCCTGCCAGGCGGCAAAGCGGCCCAACACACCAACGAGATGATCAGGGTTTCCGCCACCAAAACACGTAGCAGCGAGCACAGCACCCGGCCAGCGGCGAGATACCTCGGCAAGGGCAAGGCCCAGATCGGTATCGTCCTTGTGCGGGTTATAGCGAACGACCTCAAAGGAGGTCTCGTCCCCTTCCACGTTCCCCTGCGCAGCCTCGGCCCAACGAACACGCTCGGCGCCTTCCGTACTCACCGAATCAGCATCGCCGCAAAAAAGATCGCAGGGCACACCGGCCGCCATAAGCGCATCGAGGCCGCGATCGATCGCAACCACCACGTCTGAAGCCGCCGTAACGGCGCGCACCGTAGCGGTAGAAGCCGCCTCGGGCGATCCGCCTACAAGCGCCACCCGCACCCTTTGCTCCAAGCTCATGCCCCTACCCCGCAAACGAGCAGATAGCATCGAGCGAAAGCTCGGGATACTCATCGATAAAGATATCGGAAAGGGCACGCACCTCATCACGCTCCGCACGGCCCGCAGGATCAAAAATACCCAGACGGTGATAGCCCGCTTCGCGTGCGCTCCTCAAGCCAAAGGGGGCGTCCTCAAACACCCATACATCCTCATGGGCCACATCGCCCAAATCGTACGCCGCACAAATCTTCGAAAGTGCGAGGTTATACACGTCGGGCCGCTGCTTGGAGGCACCTGCCTCGCCTGTGGTGGTAATACTTGAGAAAAAGCCGTCCATGTTGTTGTGACGCAAGCCCGCCTCAACCAGGAAGGCAGGGGTGGACGTGGCAATAGCCATGGGAATACCGGCGCACGCCGCCTCTTCAAGGAAGGCGTGAGCGCCCGTGCGCGCAACGATTGTGGTGGCGTATTCGTCGCGCAGCATATCCATCAGGCGCTGGTAAATCTCCTCGCCTGTGGCATCGAGGTTCCACTTCACGCGATAGGCCGCACACTCATCTTCCACGGAAAGATGCTCAAACTCAGCGAAATCGTCGGAGGTGGCCGTCACGCCATAGGTGGCAAGCAAACGAGGTTGAACCGTGAGCCACGCGCCCATGGAATCGAGGAGCGTTCCGTCACAATCAAACACAAAAGCCTGGGGACGATGCGTCGTTGATGTCATCAAAGAACCCTTTCTCCCATCGTATGGGCGCGATACATATCATGCACGCGCGAGGAACTCACGCCCGCCACGCGTACTCAAACATAGCAGTGATAGCTGCTGCGAATGCTACCAGAACGCGACGCGCTCAACCGGGTAGCGCCTCGGAACGTTTTGCAACAATTTGTCAAGTTTTACGCATGCGCGTACGTCTACGAATCAAATTCGACCGTAACCCGGCTTCCAATATAGACAAATTGTCGACAATGTTATGCTCGATTTGAACGTTTGCGCCCGGGGGATAGCCGTGTCGGTTGCACGCCGATGCGTCTCGCCCCAGAGCGAACGCGGAACTGTCGGATGACGGGCTAACCGTCAGATCGATTGGACGTGTCGCATGAAAAAGAAGACCCAGGATACCCCTTCCGCACCTGCATCGGATAAGCCGTTGCTCATCATGACCGATGACGACATCTATATGTTTGGCAACGGCACCTGGAAGCGCAGCTGGGAGAAGATGGGTGCCCACCCCGATGTTCAAGACGACCAAGAGGGCTGGCATTTTTGCATTTGGGTACCGGATGTAAAGAGCGTGCATGTGGTGGGCGACTTTAACAACTGGGACCCCACCGCCAACAAGCTGAGCCCGGTAGGCAAAAGTGACATGTGGCAGGGCTTTGTACCCGGCCTCCAGCAGGGTGACCTGTATAAGTACGCCATTGAGACCAACGAGGGCAACCTGCTCTATAAGGCCGATCCTTACGCGTTTTACGCCGAGCAGACGCCCGGAACCGCCTCGCGCCTCATGGACATCACGGGCTATGAATGGGGCGACGATGAATGGCTTGAGCACCGTCGCACGCATAACCACATGACGCAGCCGCTCAATATCTACGAGGTTCACCTGGGTTCTTGGCGTCGCCATGGCAACGAGCCGCAGGGTGAGCCCGACGAGAACGGCAACTATCCTGGCCCGGGCGACCCCTTCCCGGCCCAGCGCGGCACCTTCTACACCTACGACGAGCTCTCGGTTGAGCTTGTTGAGTACGTGAAAGACATGGGCTACACCCATATCGAGCTCTTACCGGTGATGGAGCACCCCTTCGATGGTTCGTGGGGCTACCAGCCCACGGGTTACTTTGCGGTAACGAGCCGCTATGGCGAGCCCAAGCAGTTCATGCACTTCATCGACGCCTGCCACCAGGCGGGCATCGGCGTCATCCTCGACTGGGTGCCGGGCGGTTTCTGCGCCAACGAAGAGGGCCTTGCCACCTTCAACGGTCGCATGCTCTACGAGCGCGAGATCCATCCCAACTGGGGCACGCACAAGTTTGACTTCGGCCGTCCCGAGGTCCGCGGCTTCCTTACCTCAAACGCCCTGTTCTGGATTGAGATGTTCCACGCCGATGGCATCCGTATGGACGGCGTGTCGAGCATGCTCTACCTCAACTTTGGCGTAGACGACCCCGGCCAGAAGAAGTTCAACAAGTACGGCACCGAGGAAGACCTTGACGCTTCGGCGTTCATCCGCCAGGTTAACTGCGCCGTAGCCAGCCTGTTCCCCGACGTGATGATGATCGCTGAGGAATCCACCGCCTGGCCGCTTGTTACCTATCCTCCTGAGGAAGGTGGCCTGGGCTTCCACTACAAGTGGGACATGGGCTGGATGAACGACACCCTGCACTACATGCAGACCGACTTCCCGTGGCGTCCGGGCGCGCACCGGCTCCTCACGTTCTCGATTATGTATGCATTCAACGAGAACTTTGTGTTGCCGCTCAGCCACGACGAGGTGGTCAACGGCAAGTGCTCCCTCATGGGCCGCATGCCGGGCGACCTCTGGCGCCAGTTTGCAGGCCTGCGCACCCTCGTGATGTATCAGATCACGCACCCCGGCGCCCAGCTCTCGTTCATGGGCAACGAGATTGCCCAGTTCATCGAGTGGCGCTACTACGAGTCCATCGAGTGGTTCCTCGCCGATGAGTACGAGACGCATCGCAACCACCGCACCTTCGTGAAGGCGCTCAACCATCTCTATCTCAACGAGCCTGCGTTCTGGGAGAACTCCTACACCGAGGACGGTTTCTCGTGGATTGACGCGAACAACTCCAACCAGTCCATCATCTCGTTTGTGCGCAAGGGCGAAAACGAAGATGACGACCTGGTGGTGCTCATCAACTTCGACCCGGCGTCTTACGAGACGTTCCGCGTGGGTGTGCCGCGTGAGGGTGACTGGAAGGTCGTCTTCAACTCCGACGATCCCGCCTTTGGCGGCAGCGGCTACATGCTCGACAGCCTGAAAGATGCGGTGTGCCCGAGCGAGCCCTATCCGTGGAACGGCCGCGAGGAGTCGGTGAGCTTTAGCGTGCCCGGCCTTGCCGGTATTGTGCTGAAGCGCGTGGGGCCGAGCTCCTACGTGCCACCCAAGCCCAAGCGTCGCACAGCGCGTAAGAAGACAACCACAACCACCAAGAAGACTGCTGCCAAGAGCACCAAGAACACAACCTCTACTACGGCTAAAAAGACGGCCACCAAGGCTTCCTCCGCGAGCGCGTCTAAGGCCACAACAGCCAAGACCACCACGTCAAAGGCCAAGGCAACCACTGCGCGCACGAAGGCCACTGCGACTACAAGCACAACGAAAAAAGCCGCTTCCACCAAGACAACGACCAAGAAGTCGGGCACGGCGGGAAAGACAAGTTCTACCGCAACTGCCTAAGTCGCGCCATAATAGGGGGTGACTCGTTTAGTCGCTAACGGGAAACCCCCGTAAGAAAGGAAAGCATGATTCAGATTTTTAAGGACAAGCAGGACTTCATCGACCAGTACCGCGCGATGGTCCGTGCGCACACGGGAAAAGATTTTGAGTCCTGCGGCTCGCATGACCGCTTCTATGCGCTTGCCGAGCTCATTGCAACGCGTGCTCGCCGCATCGCCAGCGACAATGAGACCCAGATTGAGAAGCAGGGCAAGAAGCGTGTGTACTACTTCTCACTTGAGTTCCTCATTGGTCGCCTGCTCGATAACTACCTGCTGAACTTCGGCATTCGCGACATGGTTGCCGAGGCGCTCGAAGATATGGGCACCTCGCTTGAGGCGCTTGAGATCCGCGAGCCCGACGCGGCCCTGGGTAACGGCGGCCTCGGCCGCCTGGCAGCCTGCTTCTTGGCCTCCGCAGCCCACGAGGGCATCGCCTTCTACGGCAACGGCATGCGCTACGAGTACGGCCTCTTCAAGCAAGAGATCGTGGACGGTCGCCAGGTAGAGGTTGCCGACGACTGGCTCAAGCACGGCTATCCGTGGGAGTCGCGCCGTCCCGAGAGCGCCGTCGAAGTTATTTTTGGCGGCACCTCGGTGAGCTACGAGCAGGATGGCCGCACCATGTACCGCACCGAGGGCGGGCAGAAAATCCTCGCCGTACCCTACGACATCCCCGTGGTGGCCTACGGCGGCGAGCTGGTGAACAAGCTGCGCGTATGGAAAGCCGAGCCCAACGAGGACCTCTTCAACCTCGATGCCTTCAACCGCGGCGATTACGCAAACGCCAACGCCGGCCGCGCTGAGGCTGAGGCCATCTCCACCATCCTCTACCCTGCCGACGCCGGTGAGCATGGCAAGATCCTCCGTCTGAAGCAGGAGTACCTCTTTGTGGCGGCTGGCATCAACTCCATCCTGCGCACCTTCCGCGCTGAGCATGGTACCGACTGGAAGCGCCTTCCTGAGTTTGTTGCCATCCACACCAACGACACGCATCCTGCCATGTGCGGCCCCGAGCTCATGCGCGTCCTCATGGATGAGGAGGGCCTTGAGTGGAATGAGGCTTGGGATATCGTTACCAAGACGGTCTCCTTCACCAACCACACGGTGCTTCCCGAGGCACTCGAGAAGTGGCCCATCACCACGTTCAAGCCGCTCCTCCCTCGCCTCTATCAGATCATCGACGAGATTGCTCGCCGCTTCCGCGAGAGCTTCCCGACGGACAACCCCGAGTGGCGCGAGATGTTCCAGAAGACCGCCATCCTCTGGGATGGCGAGGTCCGCATGGCAAACCTCTCGATTGTGTGCAGCCATTCGGTGAACGGCGTGGCCGAGCTCCATACAAAGATTCTGAAGGAGCAGGTCTTCAAGGAGTTCTATGAGCTCACGCCTGAGAAGTTCAACAACAAGACCAACGGCGTGACCCATCGTCGCTTCCTTGCAGAGGCCAACCCCTCTTATGCGAAGCTCATCACCAAGGCCATTGGCACCCGTTGGCTTGACGATGCCTTTGAGCTCAAGAAGCTCGAGCAGTTTGCCGATGACGAGGACTTCCTGCTTGCCATGGCAGCCTCTAAGCGTGAGAACAAGGTGCGCCTGGCCTCCTACATCAAGGATGTCTGCGGCATCACCGTTGACCCGGATTCCGTCTTCGACGTGCAGGTGAAGCGCTTCCACGCCTACAAGCGTCAGCTGCTCAACATCTTCAAGGTGATGGACATCTACAACCGTCTCATCTCCGATCCGTCGTTCACGGTGCACCCCACCACCTTCATCTTCTCGGGCAAGGCAGCTCAGAGCTACTACTTCGCCAAGGAAGTCATCCGCCTCATCAACTCTGTGGCCGATGTCATCAACAACGACGAGCGCGTGAACAACCTTATCAAGGTTGTGTTCATCCCTAACTTCCGCGTCTCCAATGCGCAGCTCATTTACTCTGCTGCCGAGATCTCTGAGCAGATTTCCACCGCAGGCCAGGAGGCGTCCGGCACGTCCAACATGAAGCTCATGATGAACGGTGCCATCACGCTCGGCACGCTCGACGGTGCGAACATCGAGATCGCCAATCTCGCTGGCTATGAGAACGTCAAGATCTTCGGCCTCACCGAGCCTGAGGTGGTGGCCCTCCAGAAGAGCGGTCAATACTTCTCGTGGGATGAGTACAACGCCGACCGCGACCGTCTGGGCCGTTGCGTTGACGAACTCACCGACACCACCTTCTCGCACCTCTCGGGCACCTTTGACTCCATTCGTCGCGAGCTCATGGACAACAACGACCATGACCTCGTGCTCAAGGACTTCCGCTCCTATGTCCAGGCGTGGGAGGAGCTTGTGGGCACCTACGGCGACACGCTTGCGTGGAACCGCATGGCGCTCCATAACACGGCGAACTCGGGTTTCTTCTCGAGCGATCGCACCATCCGCGAATATCGCGATGAGATCTGGGGGGCGTGATAAACGGGATAGGAAATCGATTCGGCGGCTTCACGGCACATTGAGGCGCGGTTAGCCAATATGCGTCCGCGTGAGCAGAAAGACAACAGACAGCACGGGTTTTGAAGGAGAACATCGATGAGCAAAAAAGAATGCATCGCCATGCTCCTCGCTGGAGGGCAGGGAAGCAGGTTGGGGGCGCTCACGTCTAAGATCGCCAAACCTGCCGTCTCATTCGGAGGTAAGTACCGTATCATCGACTTCACGTTGTCAAACTGCGCGAATTCCGGCATTGACACGGTGGGTGTGCTCACGCAGTATCGCCCCTACCGTCTCCATGCCTACCTGGGATCCGGCTCAGCGTGGGATCTTGACGAGCGTGGCGGCGGAGTATCCATCCTCCCGCCGTATGCCACGCAGGACGGCGGCGCTTGGTATGCGGGTACCGCCGACGCGGTGACGCAGAACCTTGATTACATCAAGTCGCACGATCCTGAGTACGTGCTCATCCTCTCCGGCGACGCACTGTATCGCATGGATTATCGCGAGATGCTGCAGACCCATATCGATAACAACGCCGACCTCACGGTTGCCGTCATGCCCGTGCCCTGGGAGGAAGCCAGCCGCTTTGGCATCCTTACCACCGATGACGACGGCCGTATCGTGAAGTTCACCGAGAAGCCCGAGAAGCCGGATTCAAACCTTGCCTCCATGGGCATCTACATCTTCACGGCTGATTTCCTGATCAAGGCCCTCGAAGAGGACGATGTCGACCAGCGCTCGAGCCACGACTTTGGCGGCGACATCATCCCCAAGGCTCTCGCCGACGGCAAGCGCCTGTTTGTCCATAAATTCCATGGCTTCTGGAAAGACGTAGGCACCATCGCGAGCTATCACGAGACGAGCATGGACCTGCTGGGGCCGAACCCCTACTTCGACCTCTATGACGAGCAGACCCCCATCATGAGCAACGACACCACGCGTCCGCCGCACTACATTGGGCCTGAGGGCCGCGTGGACGACTGCCTGGTCTCCAACGGCTGCGAGATCCTGGGCACTGCTCGCCATTCTGTGATTTCCACCGACTGCTACATTGGCGAGCGCGCCATCGTCGAGGATTCCGTCATGCTCCCCGGTGCCATCGTCAAGGAGGGTGCACATGTTTCGCGGGCCATCCTGGGCGAGAACGCCGTCGTTGAGGAGGGCGTGAAGCTCGGTAGCGTCGACACCACGAAGGACACGGCTGTCGTTGGAAACGACGTCGTCATCGGGAAGGGGGAATGAACCGATGATCAACCGCAAGGCCATCGGCTATATCACCGCTAACTACGCCGGCTCCGAGCGCAGTGCTCTGCTCGACAGCCGTCCGCTCGCATCCATCCCCTTCATGGGCCGCTACCGCCTCATTGACTTCCCGCTTTCCAATATGGCAAACGCGGGCATTAAGACGGTCGGCTTGGTGATGCCGGGCAATTACCGTTCCATCATCGACCATGTGGGTCACGGCAAGGACTGGGGCCTCGACCGCAAGAAGGGCGGCCTCTTCCCGCTTCCGGGTAACCCCTATGGTGCCACCAAGCAGGGCATGCGCTTCTTGCTGCGCGACATCATCTCCAACAAGACCCTCTTCGAGCGCTCCGACAAGCCCTATGTTGTGCTCATGGGCACCAACATCATCTGCAACCTCGACCTCAACGCCATCATCGAGGCGCACGAGAACTCCGGCGTGGGCATGACGCTCGTGTATGTGAAGGCCGAGCGCAAGCACACCGACTGCAGCCGCCTTATCATTGGCGATGCCGGCCGCGTGAAGGCCGTTGAGCCAGGCTGCGAGTATGGCGACAACAAGTTCATCGACTGCTTCGTGGTCAACCGTAAACTGCTCCTGAAGATCATCGATCAATACGCCTCGGCCGACTATCTCGACATCTTTGAGGCCATCGCGCCCGACTTTGAGCGCATCGATGTGTGCAGCTACGAGTTCAAGGGTCTCGCGGTGGGCATCTTTGGCGAGGACACCTACTATGCGCGTAGCATGGAGATGCTCAATCCCAAGGTCTGCAACGAGCTCTTCATGAAGGACCGCCCGGTTCTCACCAAGGCTCACGACGCACCCCCCGCGAAGTACTCCGCCGGTTCGCTCGCTTGCAACTCGCGCATCTCCGCAGGCTGCAAGATCGACGGCACGGTGCGCAACTCCATCCTGGCACGTGGCGTTATCGTCGAGAGCGGCGCCAGCGTTCAGGACAGCATCATCATGCAGTCCTGCGTCATCAAGCGTGGCGCACGCGTTGAGAACGCCATCGTGGACAAGAACAACACCATCTCGGCCAACACCGAGCTGCGCGGAACGCCCGATCACATCCTTGTTGTTGGCAAGGGTGCCCTCGCTTAACGTGACGTGTGCTCACGTTAACACCCGAATCATGAATTCGGCTCACGCACAAGGCATGAGATAGGCGTTATCATAGAATCGCCGTTCAGCTGGGCTGGGCGGCGATTCTCTACCTTGCTCTACTTTTGGAGGCTCCATGGCTAAGAAATTGCAAGTGGTGTTTGCTTCCGCCGAAGCGGCTCCCTTTGTTAAAACTGGCGGCCTGGGTGACGTTGCCGGTTCCCTTCCCAAAGCGCTGAAGCGCGCCGGCGCCGACGTTATCGTAATGGTTCCCAAATACAGCACCATCCCCGACGTGTTCCGCGAGAAGATGGAGCACGTTGCCGACTTTTACGTTAGCCTCGGTTGGCGCAACGAGTACTGTGGTCTCGAGCGCCTCGATGTTGACGGAGTGACCTATCTCTTCATCGACAACGAGCACTACTTTGCTCGCAGCTACCCCTATGGCTTCTTTGACGATGGCGAGCGCTTTGCATTCTTCTCCAAGGCCGTCACCGAAAGCCTGCAGCACCTTCCTGAAGGCTTCACCTGCGATGTGCTTCACTGCAACGACTGGCACACCGCCCTTGCTCCCGTCTTTTTGCGCGAGTTCTACCAGGGCCTGCCGCTCTATGAGCGCGTGAAGACGGTCTTCTCGATTCACAACATCGCCTTCCAGGGCCAGTTCTCCGACACCGTCCTGAACGACGTGCTTGGCTTGGCACACATCCCCAACGCTGCCCGTCAGCTGCGCTGCGATGCCAACTCCGTCAACTACATGCTCGGTGCCCTCAACTATACCGACCGCATCACCACGGTGAGCCCCACCTATGCGGCCGAGATTCAAACGCCCGAGTACGGCGAGCATCTTGACGGTGTTCTGCGTCGTCGCAACAACATCCTGCGCGGTATCCTGAACGGCATCGACACCGTTGATTGGGATCCTGCAACCGATTACCAACTCACCGAGAACTATCACGTGGGCGATATGGAGGGCAAGGCTGCCTGCAAGGCTGCGCTCCAGCAGGAGCTGGGTCTTGAGGTGCGCGCCGACCGCCCGCTCATGGTCATGGTCACCCGCCTTACGCGCCAGAAGGGCATGGACCTGGTCACCTACTCGCTCGATCGCATCCTTTCCGGCGGCGTCCAGGTTGCCGTTCTGGGCACGGGCGATTACGAGGAGTCCATGCGCTACTTCTCCAACAAGTATCCGGGCTCCATGGCAGCGCGCATCACTTTCGACTCCGCCCTCTCCCGCCGCATGTACTCCGGCGCCGACATGTTCCTCATGCCGTCGCTCTTTGAGCCCTGCGGCCTCTCGCAGATCATCGCCATGCGCTACGGCACCCTGCCCATCGTGCGCGAAACCGGCGGTTTGCGCGATACCGTTATCCCCTACAACCAGTTCACCGGTGAGGGCACCGGCTTCTCGTTCACCCACTTCAACGGTGACGAGATGGGCGATGCGGTCTTCCGCGCCGCACGCCTCTTCTGGGACAACCGCGACGCGTGGAACAAGGTCGTTGAGCAGGCCATGACTAAGGACTTCTCGTGGACCCGCTCGGCAGACGAGTACATCAAGCTCTACCTTGAGCTTGCCGGTGATACCGAGGTGATGCCCGAGCCGGTATCCACGCCTGAGCCGGCACCTGAACCCGAGCCCGAGGTTGTTCCCGCTCCGGAACCCGAGCCCGTGCAGGAGCCGGCAGAAGAGCCCCAGACCGCAGAGGCTGCTGACGTTGAGGCAGACGTAAAGCCTGTTGAGGCTGAGGAGAAGCCCGCCGAGGTTGAAGCACCCGCGGCAGAGAAGGCCGCTGAGCCGGAACTTGAGAAGGAAGCCCCGGCTGCCAAGCCTGCTGCTAAGACCACTACGGCCAAGAAGACGGCAACCAAGACCACGGCTGCGAAGGCAACCACCACCAAGGCAAAGGCTGCCACTACAAAGACGAAGACGACTACTGCCAAGGCTACCGCTACCAAGACAACTGCGACCAAGACTGCGTCCAAGACCGCAGCGAAGGCCACGACCACTAAGGCTGCGGCAACAAAGACCGCCACTAAGGCTGCTGAGAAGCCGGCAACGGCCACCAAGGCTGCAGCTTCCAAGACGACCGCGACGAAGGCTGCATCCACCACGGCAACAAAGACCACGGCAGCGAAGGCTACCGCCACAAAGGCAGCCCCTAAGACCGCGACGAAGGCTGCATCCACCACGGCCACAAAGACCACGGCAGCGAAGGCTACCGCCACAAAGGCAGCCCCTAAGACCGCGGCAAAGAGCACAACCACCAAGGCCGCAACCGCTTCCAAGGCCAAGGCGACCACAGCCAAGACCGCAGAGGCACCGGCTGAGGAGGCCAAGCCCGCAACCACCGCAACGAAGACTACCGCTGCCACCAAGACCACAAAGGCATCGGTCAGCGCAGCGAAGAAGGCTGCATCGCGCGGTCGCAAGTAGTAGCGACACGCCGGTTGCTTTGCATCCCCTACGCATCAATGGGAGGTCGATTATCGGCCTCCCTTCTTTTTGCCTGATCCGCATGCGCCTGCAGACGCGCATCTTCCCATATGCCACATCGCATTGAGCCATATAACAGGCAGAACGACCACTTATTTGCCGTATCTCGTATGGGAGCGTTGGTCTTTTCAATATACTTAGCAGGTTAGCTAATTCACATGCTGCTCAAGCAGCATAGAACGAGGTATTCGAATGAGATTATTCCACAATAGCAGGCTTCTGGAGTACCGCTCCCCCTTTGGCGCGGTTCCTGCTGGCACCTCCATCGAGCTTATGGTTCGCGTTGAGGCCGAACCGAGTGAGCACGATGTTCACGTTATCCTGCGTACATGGGTAGACGGAGAAGGCGAGCGCCGTCACAAGATGATTGAAAGCGGCAACGGCTGCTATCGCTGCACGCTCGACTGCGATCGTCCCGCCATTATTTGGTACTCCTTCATCGCGCGCTGCGACGTAGAAGGCACAACGCAGGAACACGAGGTGCGCTGCGGTGCTCCCCAGGGACACACCGGTGGCGAAGGCGTAACCTACGACTACGAAAACGTTCCCTCGTTCCAGATTACTGTCTATGTCCCCCGCACCATACGCCCCACATGGTATGAGCGGGGCATGGTGTACCAGATCTTCCCCGATCGCTACCGCAGGGACGCTCACTGGCACGAACGCTCTGAGCAAGCACTTACAGGCGACCGCGCGGGTACGCCCCGTCGTATCGTAGAAGACTGGAACGAGCCACCCGTATACGAGCGCAACCCCGATAGCTCCATTGCCTGCTGGGACTTCTATGGTGGGTCGCTGCGCGGCATCACAGAAGACCTTGGACGCCTTCAGGAGCTGGGTGTCACCGCCATCTATCTCAATCCCATTTTTGAAGCTCAGAGCAACCACCGCTACGACACGGCCAACTACATGAAGATCGACCCCATGCTGGGCACGGAGGAAGACTTCAAGGAGCTCTGCCAAGCAGCCCGCGAGCACGGCATCTCGATCATTTTGGATGGCGTGTTCAACCATACGGGAGACGATTCGCTCTACTTCAACCGCTACGACAACTATCCGGGCGTTGGAGCCTGGCAAAGCGAAGACTCCCCCTGGCGTGATGCGTACTGCTTTAACGAAGATGGCACCTATGGCTGCTGGTGGGGCATTGGCAACATGCCCGACCTCAACCAAGACTCTGAGAAGGTGCGCGAACTGCTCCTGGGTGAGGATGGCGTAATCCGCCACTGGACACGCGCGGGAGCCTCGGGATGGCGTCTGGATGTAGCCGATGAGCTTTCTGAAGAGGTCATTGAGGGCATCCGCACGGTTCTTCTGGAAGAAAAGCCTGACGCGCTTTTGCTGGGCGAGGTCTGGGAAGACGCCTCGAACAAGATTAGCTATGGCAAACCGCGCCATTACCTGCTGGGCAGCGAGCTCGACTCTGCCATGAACTACCCGTTCCGCGACATGGTGATCGACTTCCTCATGGGCAACATCGATGCTGCCGGTGCCGCCGAGGTGATCGAGAGCTTGCGCGAGAATTATCCTCCTGAGGCGCTTGCCTGCGCCCTCAACCTCTTGAGCAGCCACGACCGTCCACGCATCATCTCGGTGCTGGGCGGCGGTCCCGCCGAGGGCGAGATTCCCGAGGAGGAGCGGGGGCGCTGGCGCCTCTCCCCTGAGGCCATGGGCCTTGCTAAGGCACGCTTCTGGCTCGCCACCCTCATGCAGATGACCTTCCCGGGCGTACCTTCCATCTATTACGGCGACGAGTACGGCCTTGAGGGGCTCTCTGATCCTGGCAACCGTCGTACCTTGCCGCTTGAGGAAAACATTCACGACTTTGACATGCTCGCCATCGTGAAGAATGCTGCTGGCGTGCGCCGTGCCCTCCCCTTCATGGTTGATGGCACCATTGAGGCCGCTGCGCTCAAGCCCGATGTGCTGAGCTACACGCGCACGGGCACCGATGGCCAGTGTGCCACCGTCCTCATCAACCGTAGCCGCAGCGAAAGCAATGTTGTGCGCATTCCCGCGCACGGCGAGATGGCAACCGACATTGTCTCGGGCACGGAATACGAGGCCGACGAGGAGGGCATGATCGAGCTCACGCTGTGGCCGTTTGGCTCTGCCGTGGTGTATTTCCACAACAAGCAGCGCCTTCAGAAGCCCCTTGAGCCGGGTGCTGGCGTGGTGTGCCACATCACCTCCGTCCCCGCCTTGAATAGCCGCCAGGGCACACTTGGGGTGCCGTCCCGTCGTTTCATCGACCACCTTGCCACCATGGGCTTCCGCTATTGGCAGGTGCTGCCGGTGAACCCCACCGATCAGTTCCGCTCGCCCTACTCCGGACCTTCCGCCTTTGCCGGCAACATCGACCTCCTTCCCGAAACCGAGAAAGAGCTGCGTGCCGAGTTCAAGACATGGAAAGCTCACGGCGGTGCGCTCACCGACCCCGAGTACCGTGCGTTCACAAAGCGCAATGCTTTCTGGCTTGAGCCCTACTGCGCCTTCATGTCGGTAAAGACTGCCTTTGAGGGCAGCTCGCGCCATACATGGCCGGCCGCGCTCGCGCGCTATGACGGGAAGATTCTCCGCAGCCCCAAGTATCGACCCGAGGCCGAGGTGCAGGCGTACTTCCAGTACCGCTTCGACCAAGCCTGGCGCAAAATGATCGAGCACGCCCATGCGCGCGGCATCCAAATCATCGGCGACATTCCTATGTATGTCTCTGACGATTCTGCCGATGTGTGGGAGCATCCCGAGCTCTTTATGCTCGACGAGGACGGCAGGCCTTCGGGTATTGCCGGCGCGCCGCCAGATGGATTTGCGCCGCAGGGCCAGGTGTGGGGCAACCCCACCTATCGCTGGGACGTTATGCGCAAGGACAACTACCAGTGGTGGACGAAGCGCCTGGAGCGCGCCTGCGCGCTCTACGATTACGTGCGCCTCGATCACTTCTTGGGATTCCACAACTACTTCTGCATCCCCGCTGGCGAGCCTGGCTCAAAGGGCCGCTGGCTCATCGGCCCTGGCAAGGAGCTCTTCGACCGCATCCACGACAAGCTGGGCGACCTGCCCTTCATTGGCGAGGACCTCGGTGTGCTCACACCGGGCGTGCGTTCGCTCGTGGCCACCTGCGGCTTTCCCGGTATGGACGTGCTTGAGTTTAGCGACTACAACGTGCTCGAAGGCCTGCATCCCCACGAGAGCAAGGTGTTCTACACCTCCACGCACGACACTGCTCCCCTCGTGGGCTTCTGCGAGCGCTCCTTTGCAGACGGCGACCGCACGCATGCACAAGCCCTGAGCACCAACCTCATCACCAACGCCCTGCAAACAGATGTTGACGTGGTGATGATGCCCCTGCAGGATGTCTTGGGCCTGGGCGACGAGGCCCGCATGAACGTGCCCGGTGTGGCTGACGGCAACTGGACCTGGCAGGCTGCCGAGGAAGCTATCCTGAAGGCTGAAGCGCGAACTGCGCAGCTGCTACACGATACAGGCCGATTCTTCCCCGGTGAGGCTCGTTCAGGCGCATAGCCGCTTATGGGAGCACACCTCGGCGCTCCCAACATATAGACTCCCCAGCGCGTCCACATGTTCTTCGCAGCATGGGACGCGCTTTGGGGTACAGTACGTATGTTTGTTTGTACGGAAAGGATCAACGCATCATGGCACGTTATGACTATCGTTGCACGAGCTGCGGCAATGTTTTTGAAGTTGAGCACGGCATGTCTGAGCATCCAGAGATTGTATGCCCTACGTGCGGCGCTCCAGCAACCAAGGTGTTTAGCGCAAGCGGCATCAAGTTTGAGGGCAGCGGCTTTTACAACACCGACCAGCGCGGTGGCGGCTCCAGCACGGCTGCAACCTCCGGCTCCTCGGAAGGTTCAAGCGCTGGCCACAGCTGCGAGAACTGCCCACACAATAAGGAATAGCCTCGTTGCTTGCACATGGACGCATGGGCACGCAAACGCGAAACAGGTAAAGCCAGTAGGTGAAAGCGCCCCGGCAAGGGGCGCTTTGCTGTTATTCCGGGCTGGTTTTAGTGCGAATTGGAGGGGGACATCTTAACTCATGACGAAAAACGGTGTGAGGAACTAAACGCTTGGGCAAGGCGAATTATGCGCAACGCCTAGGCACGCCGGACAAAGCGGGCGCAGAAATGGCCATCAAAGGTGCCGAGCGTGGGCACCGTTTGGAAGCACCCTTGAGCATTCTCATGCTCGCGCAGGTAGGCCGCTGCTGCGCGACATCCCTCATGGTCAAATACAGGCGCGGATGAAACGGGAACACAGGTAAACTCCCGGCCCGCCTCACTCGACAAGAAGGCATCCACAACATCGTGGTTCTCTGAGCGGAGCACCGAGCAGGTGGCATAGAGGAGCTGCCCCGCGGGCTTCACCTGGCGTGCCGCCTCCTCAAGCATCGCGAGCTGCAATGCTGGGAGCGCGCGCTCCACGTCCTCTTTATCAAGGCGCCAGGGAATCTCAGGGTGACGGCGCATCGTTCCGGTACCCGAGCACGGCGCATCCACCAGCACCGTGTCAAATAGCACAGGCAAGTCAGCTTGTTGGTCAAGCGTCTGCAGTGCCCGCCCGAGCTGCGTACCATCGCCTGTGGCAATGATTATGCCGGCATCAAGCCCCGCCGCGTGCAATCGTGCACGGTTGAGCTCGCCTTTGCGCGGCGAAAGGTCAACCGCAACATGTTCGCCGTGCCATCCCAGGCGCTCCTCTTGAGCAGCGATGACAAACGTTTTTGTACCGCGGCCAGCACCCACTTCAAGCAGGGCACCTGGAGCAGTGGCAGCAGTTGCCACCAGCTGCGCGTTAAGGTCGGAGGCAACCGCACCGGCGCGTGTAAGGGCACCTGAAGAGATAAGGTGACGTGCGTCTGGTCCTTGCATCAAGCCGGGCAGCAAAGTATCAGGCGCAGCAAGCGGCAAAGACGTAGATTCACGGGCCGCCGCAAGCGGGTTTCCGTGGAACGCAAGAGGGGCAGGTTCAAGCTCCCCCGCTTCAAGCGCACGTGCCGCCTCGGTACCAAGCGAGCGCTCCAAGGCGGCATCAAGCCACACCGGAAGGCCCGCCGCACGGGCTTGAGCCACCTGTTCCCGCTGGTCGGGAGGCACATCGCACGCAGCGAGATACCCCTCACGAGCCTCAGCCATCTTGCGGAGCACGGCATTCGCCAAGCCAGCAGCACTCCGGGCAGACGAGCGCACCAGCTCAACGCCTTGGCTCACCGCCACAGCAGGTGCCCGATTGAGATACACAAGCTCAAAGGCGGCTAGACGAAGCGCCATACGCACGCGTGCATCAAGGCGCCCGGGGCGCGTCACAAAGCGATCGATCAGCTCATCAAGGCAACCCACCGTAGCTGTTGTTCCCAGAGCAAGGCGCAAGGCCAAGCCAGCATCGCGCTCGTCGAGCGCTCGAAACGCATCGGCTGCCTCAAGCACTTCGCGCACATAGGAATCTTGGCGGCCTGCCTCCACTAGCGCCGTACAGGCAAGTTTGCGGGCGGGAGCCAGCTTGCTCACGAGAGCGCCTCCCAGCTTGACGTGCGCTCGCGCACGCCGGCAGCCCAAGCAGCGGCCTCCATGGCACGCTTGCCGTCGGGCTTGACCTCAATAAGCTCAATGCTGCCCTCGGCGCACCCCAAATACACGGCACCCGCTGCAATCTCCACCACACCCTGTGCAACAGCTCGATCAGCCCTGAGCGCTCGTAGCACACGGAGCGTCTTTCCCGCCACAACACACCGTGCAGGTGCCGCATCCGATGATGCCAAAACGCGACGGACAATATCGTCCGCGACCATGGTGGGAGCAAGCAGCATCTCGCTCTTCTCAATTTTGGCGGCATGGGTTACCAGCGTTTCATCCTGCTCAACCCACTGCGCACTGCCATCGGCGATGGCCGGCAACGTAGCAGCAAGCAGCTTGCCACCAAGTTCAGCCAGATCCGCCGTTAGCTCATCCGCAGTCTTGCCCGCAACCGGACAAGACGCCTGTGCACAATACGCGCCGGTGTCAACGCCATGGCCAATACGCATGATAGAGACACCCGTCTCGTCATCGCCCGCAAGGATGCTCCGCTGAATGGGTGCCGCACCGCGCCAGCGCGGGAGCAGCGACGCATGCACGTTCACGCAACCCAAGGGTGCCATGGTAAGAACCTCATCGGGAAGGATACAGCCATAAGCCGCCACGCAGAAGATATCAGCATCCGCCGCACGCAACGCTTCGAGCACCTCGGGCGTCATGCGCTTAGCCTCAAGCGCGGGAATCTCAAGCTCCTGTGCGGCCACCTTCACCGGTGACGGTTCGAGCTTTTTGCCGCGAGAGCGCACCGCATCGGGCCGTGTGAGCACAAGGGCAACCTCATGTTCACGCGCCACATGTTGAAGAGATGGAACCGAAAAGCTAGGTGTGCCCATAAATACCACGCGCATGGCGTCCCCCTTACCGTCAACCCTCAAACCTGAAACGAGACACATGCGCCCGGCACGATAGTCTCGGTTGCGTCGCTACGCCTCGGTGTCGCCCGGCTGGGCACCCTTAGCGAGCGCCTCCTGATAACACCTAAGGGCATGCACGCGCTCCTGCGGCTTCAAGCGCTCAAACATGGTGATGCCATGCAGGTGGTCGATCTCGTGCTGCAGGCACACGCACATCAAGTCGCCCGTGGCCTCGTAACGCATGAGGTTCGCATCAAGGTCGTACGCCTCAACAACCACGTGATCTGGACGCTCAATCTCAACGCTGATGCCCGGGATGGAAAGGCACCCCTCGCTAGAGGGACGCGTCGTGTCCGACTGTTCAACCACTACGGGGTTGATGAGCACATAGGGGTCGTAGTCCTTCTCGGAGGTGTAGTCCACATCAACAATCACAAGCTGTACAAGCTCGCCCACCTGGGGTGCGGCAAGACCACAGCCGCGATTCTCAAACATCTCGGCCTTCATGTGCTCAACAAGCTGCTCAATCTCGGGCGTGACCTCCTCAATGGGGGCGCACTCCTGACGAAGGCGTGGATCGGGCGAGATCACAATGCCATTAGCTTCCATGCTTTGAATCCCTTTCTCGTACACGTCGTTGCACATGCCTCAAGAGCGCAACGTCGCATCACCACTACATGAGGTCGTAGGCGTCAACGTCCACGCCCACAGATACATCGCGCACAGAGCCTGCACGTCGCAACGCCGCTGCAATACTCTCCGAGATATGGTACCCCAGCGGGCTCTTAACCATCACGTGGAAACGGTACCGGTCTTTTGCCCGCTCAATCACACAAGGCGTGGGCCCAAGCACCACCACATCACGCGCCAGCGCATCATGGCCCCCTGCGGCCTGGCACACCTCCGTCAGCTCAGCCGCAATGCGCGTGGCCTGGCGCCGCACGCGCTCCCCATCGCAGCCGCGTGACACGATGTTGGTCAGGTGCACAAACGGTGGATACCCCACAGCAGCGCGGGTTTTAAGGTCATGCTCAAGATAAAGGGAGCGATCGTGCGCCGCCACCGCACGAATCACGGGGTCCTGTGGAAGGTAGGTTTGAATAACCACCTCGCCCGCGCGCTCGCCACGTCCTGCACGGCCCGCAAGCTGCTCAAGCAGGTCAAACGCGCGCTCGGACGCGCGGAAATCGGGCATCTTGAGGGCATAATCGGCATTGATCACGCCCGCGAGCGTGACCTCCGGGAAGTCCAGACCCTTTGCGATCATCTGCGTGCCAAGCAGCACGGCGCAGTCCGCCGCATCAAACGCTTCGAGAAGACGCTGGTGAGCCCCTTTGGTACGGGTGGAATCGGCATCCATGCGGATGATGGCCACATCGGGCGGCAGAAGCGCACGAAGCGCGTCTTCCACCTGCTGGGTTCCCACACCCATCTTGGCCAGATAGCGGCTACCACAGCGCGGGCAAGCAGACCCCGCAGCCGGATACGGGCGCACCGGATACGAGGCACCGCAGGTATGACATACAAGCATATGCGTGCGCTCGTGATAGGTAAGCGCAGTTGAGCAATGCTTGCAGGTGGGCACGCAGCCGCACTCGCGACACATCAAGAAGGGCGCAAACCCACGTCGGTTGTGCAGAAGAACCGCCTTCTCGCGGTTTGCAACCACGCGCTGCAACCCTTCGAGAAGAGGGCGTGAAAAGAGCGACCGCGACCCTGCGGCAAACTCACGGCGCAAATCGGCAATCACAACACGAGGCAGCTGAGCACCGGCGGGTCGCTCAGGCATCTCAACACGTGTCCACCGAGTGCCATCGTACGTGCCAGCATCACAGCGCGCATACGCCTCAAGCGAGGGGGTAGCCGAACCCAGCACCAACGCGCAGCCGTATACCTTCGCCATATAGGCTGCCAGCTCTCGCGCATGATAGCGCGGGCTCGAACCCTGCTTATACGATTGTTCGTGTTCCTCGTCTATCACGATGAGGCCAAGGGAGGCAAAGGGGCAAAAGAGCGCCGAACGCGCACCCACCACCACCCGAGCTACGCCCGAGCGAACCATGTCCCACTGGTCAAGCCGTTCCCCCGCCGAAAGCCGCGAGTGAAACACGGCAATGGCATCGCCAAAGCGTGAGCGAAAGCGTCCAACCGTTTGCGCCGTAAGCGAAATCTCGGGAACAAGCACGCATGCGGACCGGCCCGTAGCAAGCACGCGTTCAATCGCAGCAAGGTACACCTCGGTCTTGCCCGAACCCGTAACACCATCCACGAGCACGCAATCGCCGCTCGCTGCCTCTACCGCCTCGTCAATGGCAGCAAGTGCCCGCTGCTGCCCCTCGGTAAGATGCTCGGGGCGCTGCGCCTGCGCCGACGAGAGCGAGGTGCCATCGGGCTGACCGCGCCATGCGCGTTGCTCCACCACCTGCACGACACCACGCTTCTCAAGCGCTTTTACCGTTGTGGTCATGTGAGGACACAGCGCATTAAGCTCAGACGTGGTAAGGGGGCCGCACGCAAGCGCGTCCATCAGCTGGCGCTGTCGGGAGGCGCGCGCCGCAGGTGTAAAGGTACGGCCCGCCTCGGTAAGCGAAACCACATGCTGATGCGCCTCGTGAGCCGTAGGCTCCTCAACACAATACGACCCATCGGGAAGCATCTGAACGTGTCCCGCCCGTCCCGGCGGAAGAAAAAGCCGCAAGCATTCCGAAAGCGGGGCCACATAGGTCTCGGCCAACCACCGGGCAATACGCACCGCCTGAGGCCGAAACGCCGCGCCTTCCAGCACCTGTGCAACCGGCTTCAGGCGCGCAGGATCAAGGGAGCCAGCACCCAAATCCTCCAGATTGTGCGCAAGCGCTACCACATAGCCAGCAACCATCCGTGCACCAAGCGGCACCACCGCCGTTGCGCCCACCTCAAGGGCGGGCGCAAGCGGTGCGGGAACTGCATAGGTAAAGGGCTCGCTGAGGGCACGTGCCGGCACATCGAGCACAATTGAGGCGAATGGTGCGTACTCCTCCGCCGGCATCATCATGCCGAAGCAACCGCCTGGCGCAGTGCCTCCACGCGGTCAAGACGCTCCCAGGTGAAGTCGGGGTCCTCGCGGCCAAAGTGGCCGTAGGCAGCCGTCTTTTGGTAGATGGGACGGCGCAGGTCGAGGTCTCGGATAATGGCACCGGGACGCAGGTCGAATACCGTATCGATAGCCTGCTCAATCGAGGCGACCGGAACGTGCTCGGTGCCAAACGTCTCAACCATAATCGAGAGCGGGTGCGCCACGCCAATGGCGTAGGCAAGCTGTACCTCGCAGCGGTCGGCCAAGCCGGCAGCCACCACGTTCTTTGCCACCCAACGCGCAGCGTAGGCAGCAGAACGGTCGACCTTTGTGCAATCCTTGCCGCTAAACGCACCGCCGCCATGGCGTCCCATGCCGCCGTAGGTGTCCACGATAATCTTGCGCCCGGTAAGACCCGTATCGCCCATGGGGCCGCCCACCACAAAGCGGCCGGTGGGGTTCACATAGATCTGCGCCTCACGCCATGCGATCTCTTCGGCATCCATCACGGGCGCGATCACATGCTCGATCAGGTCGCGCTTGATGATATTCATGTCCTCAACGTCCGCCGCATGCTGCGTGGAGATAACGATGGTCTCAACGCTCACCGGGCGACCATCTTCGTAGCGCACGGTCACCTGTGTTTTGCCGTCAGGGCGCAGATACGGCAGCGTGCCATCATGACGAACCGCCGCAAGACGTTCAGCAAGACGACTTGCCAGATGATGGGGCATGGGCATAAAGGCACGCGTCTCGTTGGTGGCATAGCCAAACATCATGCCCTGGTCGCCAGCGCCAATGCGATCGAGCGGATCGCTTGCACCCGCCTGGGCGTCAAACGACTCATCAACACCCTGGGCAATGTCGGGACTCTGACCATGGATCATATTGATAACCCCACAGGTGGTGCCATCGAACCCGTACTTTGCGCGGTCGTAGCCAATGCGGCAGATCACGTCGCGGGCGATGCGCTGAATATCAACGTAGGCCTGCGTGCGAATCTCACCAGAAATAACCACCATGCCGGTGGTAAGCATGGTCTCGCAGGCGCAGCGCACGTTCTCAAGCTTTGCAGGAACGCCGTCCGTATCGACGTAACCCATTGCCTCGAGCTTGGCCTCTTTAGCAAGAATAGCATCGAGCACCGCGTCCGAAATCTGATCGGCAATCTTATCGGGATGACCCTCGGTAACCGATTCCGAGGTGAACAGATAGCTGCGTGCGCTCATATCGTTCGCCGCCTGCTCCTCGACCATGGTGGAACGAGTGGTGTTTGGCATGTATGCCCCTTTCGTTTCGCGCCCGGAGACCGTTACCATTCCCCCGGGTTCCGTGTGCTTCGTGATTGTACCGCGCCCCGCAAGAACTCGGCCTATGAGCGAGCAAATGCATATTCGGGCCGCACATGACGGTAGCGCCGCACGGCAACAAGCGAGACCACAAGTGCTAGCACCGTCCAGGTAGCCAGCAGCGCCTCCGCGCCGCCAAAGCCTATAAGCGAGCCCGAAACCGCCCCGCGCAGAGCATCGGCAAGCACAGGCACCGGCAGAACGGCACCCAAGGCATCAAAGATGCCACCGGTCATCGCTGCCGGCAAAATGCTTCCCGCGCATACCAGCTGCACAAGTGTTGCGAGGATAAGCACCACACCGGAGGCGCGCTCAAAGAGCAGCCACGCGGCCTGGGCCACCGCCGCGCTTGCAAGCGCAGCAAGCACCATCAAGGCGGCAAAGGCAGGCAAATTGGCAAGCTCGACACCGCCTGCCGTTGGCCATTTGGAGCAAATCGGTAATAAACTGCGGGTTTTGGGCCACCTT
>DHKFC23501__coassemble_1183_pt1 | contig 24606 bp, 24 predicted proteins | sample DHKFC23501__metabat2_high_PE_052 | metagenome-assembled genome bin DHKFC23501 | reverse complement strand
GGGTGCGTCAAAGGGTTTCACCACCGATTGCTCGCGTCCGGCAGCGCGGAGTTTTACCGCTTCTGCATTAACTCCAAAGATGGTTGTCAGACGGGCAAGCGGGGCCTGTGCCAACTGACCCAGTGTATGGATGCCGGCATGCTTGAGGGCGCGCTCGGCAGAAGCGCCAATGCCCGACATGGCCCGCACCGGCAGAGGAGCCAAGAAGCGCTCCTCGCATCCAGGAAAGACCACCGTGAGGCCCCGCGGTTTGTCACGCTCGCTGGCGATTTTTGCAACCGTTTTGTTGCAGCCGAGGCCAATGGAACAGGTAACTCCCAGAGCAGCCACCCGTTCCTGGATGCGGCGTGCGATGGTTACGGGGTCTTCCGACGAGTAGCGGCCCGGTGTGACGTCAAAGAACGCCTCGTCGATAGAGACGCGATCAACAAAGGGTGTCTCAGATTCAAGGATAGCCATGACCTCTGCGCTCACGGCGCGGTACCTATCAAAGTGGCCACGCGTCCAAATGGCGTGAGGACAGAGACGATGCGCCTGTGCGGATGACATGGCGGAATGCACGCCATAGGGACGCGCTTCATAAGAGGCAGTGGAGACCACCCCGCGCTCTTCGGGAAGGCCGCCTACAATCACCGGCTTGCCGCGCCATTCGGGATGGTCAAGCTGCTCCACGCTTGCGAAGAACGCATCAAGATCCATAAGCCCAATGGCAGGACCCTCCCAATGCGTAAAATCTGCAAAGGAAGGCATACCGCCTGCGTCAGGCACCTGATGGTCTGTGTGCGTCAGTTCGTTCATAAAACAAGTATAGCGGGGATAGAACGCATGAGCGATGCATTGCTAGGGGAGCTTTGATCAAAGCGTTGACGAGGATGGATGGGGTGAAATGAACCCACTCCTATCCACCCTCATCCGACTAATCAATACTTTGTGATTTAGTGCAGTTTGTGTCTTGCCCTTAATCACACCGAGGTGGCAAAGTGCACCGGCCTTCCTTCTAGTTTCGTGCGAAGGTCGGTCCACTCGGAGGCCACCGTCTGAAAAAAAGTACGCCATTTCAGAACGCGATTCGCGTTTGGCCGAGTACACCGCCGCCCGCGCTTGGCAAAACCCCAGTTGGCGAGCCTCTCCAAGTCACGTCTTCCAGCAATAATTTGAAGTACGTTCTGAAATGGCGTACTTTTTTCTGGAGGCGGGTGTGGACGGGGCCGTTCCATCCCGTCAAGCCGCAATTAATCGCAATCTTTTACTTTGTTCAGCGTTTTGCTGGCGCCCGTGTACCTCCCATGAAGAGCAACAAGCCATTTGCATTTTATTCATTCGTGCGTAAAATATGTTTTCGCCTGCGAATATACCGAAGAAGTGGCGTTTACGCACTTCACCTGCTCCATTCGTTGGCGTATCATAATCAATCGTTTGTTTGTAGTTGCAGCTGTCATGCTGCTTGGTTGGAGGAGTTTTCATTGGCAGTCAAGATTCGCCTTGCTCGTCACGGTTCGCACAAGCGCCCGTACTATCGCGTTGTTGTCGCTAATTCCCGTTCGCCCCGCGATGGTCGCTTCATCGAGGAGGTCGGCCGCTACAACCCGCTGACCAACCCCAAGACGATCAACCTCGACCTTGAGAAGATCGCCGACTGGCAGGCTAAGGGCGCTCAGCCCACCGACGCCGTGCTCGCTCTGATCAAGGCCGCCCAGGAGGGCCCGAAGGCCGATACCCAGGTGAAGAAGTCCAAGAAGCAGCTCGCCAAAGAGGCTGAGGCCGCTAAGGCCGCCGCTGAGGCTGAGGCCGCTGGCGCTGAGGAGTAACTCGTGCCCGAGGAGCTCACGGAGTCGTTCGAAGACGAAGCTATGCTCTCCGACAAGATTGCTGATCTTGTCGAATATCTCGTCGTGAATCTTGTGGATGACCCGGATGCTGTGAGCCTTCAAGTCATTGATGGTGCCGACGCTTCCACTATTGAGGTTTCGGTAGCCGAGGGCGACGTGGCGAAAGTCATTGGTCGTCGTGGGCGCACCATCAAGGCCATCCGCACACTTGCTCGTGCCCTTGCGGCACGCCTCGACACGTCCGTCGAGGTTGAGGTGTTGGGCTAGGACGCCTTGACGAACGAATATCGCAACATAGCCCGTGTGGTTCGTCCACACGGAAAGAAAGGGGAGGTCGCCGTGGAAGCACTGCGGGGCCTTCCTTTTCTTGTGCGTGAAGGCATGCGGGTGGCGCTTACGCCCCCTGCGCGTTCGCGCGATCGTTTCATGTTGGTTGAGGAAGTTTCGGGTACAGGCGATACGAGGATTGTGCGTCTCTCGGGGCTTACGTCTATGACGGACGCCGAGGAGGCCGTGTCCTGCTATCTGCTGGTGCGCGAGGATGACCTTGACCTCGATCCCTTGGTTGACTCGTTTGAGCATCTTGAAGGTCGTCTGGTGGTGGACGATCGCTTTGGTGAGCTGGGAACCATTCAAGACATCATGCTCAACCCGGCAAACGATGTGTGGGTGGTCGATGGCGCTTCCTATGGCGAGGTGCTGATTCCTGTTATTGAACAGGTAGTGCAGGCCATTCCTCATGATGGTCCCATTCCCGTGCACATCATGGATGGACTCATAGCTTCGCAGGAGGAATAGCGTGATGCTAAGCATCGAGGCGCTGACGGTGTTTCCTGAGATGTTTGAACCCGTCATGTCAACTTCTATCTTGGGGCGGGCCCGGAAAGCGGGCCTGTTCACGTTCCAGGCGCATAACTTGCGCGATTGGACGCACGACCGGCATCGCACGGTAGACGATGAACCCTACGGTGGTGGCCAGGGCATGCTGATGAAGGTTGAGCCCATTTTTGAGGCGGTTGAAGACCTCGTTCAGCGCGGACCAAAGCCCCATATTGTCTTTTTTACGCCGTGCGGACGACGTTTTGACCAGGCCTGCGCTGAACGGCTTGCCAGCTGTGAGCGCATCCTCTTTGTGTGTGGTCGCTATGAGGGTATGGACGAGCGTGCCTATACGCTCGCCGACGAATGCCTCTCCATCGGTGACTATGTGCTTACCGGAGGAGAACTTCCGGCCATGGTGATCTCGGACGCGGTGATTCGCCTTTTGCCTGGTGCGCTGGGTGACGAGATGAGCAATAAGGATGAATCCTTTGGCGCAGGTGGGGGCCTGCTTGAGTATGAGCAGTACACGCGCCCTGCCTCATTCCGCTCGCTCGATGTACCCGAGGTTTTGCTCTCGGGCGATCACGCCAAGGTAGATGCGTGGCGGCGGCGCAATGCCCTTGAACGCACCTGTCGTTGGCGCCCGGATCTTATTGAGACGGCAAACCTTGACGATTCTGAGCGCGAGCAGGCGCAGGAGCTTATCGCGCGGTATCATGAATCGGTTGGGTGAACATAGAAGGGAGCTACCGTGCAACAGCACTCTCCGCTACGCGGCATCATGGAATGGGTGTTCACCTTCATCATCGTCTTTGCTGCCTTTATGTTGGTACGGACGTTTGTGATGGAGCCCTATGTTGTTCCCACCGGTTCCATGGAGTCCACGATTGAGGTGGGCGACCAGATTTTTGGCCAGAAGGTCACGCTTGAACTGGGGATGGATGTTGCTCCGGGCGATATCGTCATCTTCCACAATCCCGATCCCCAGAGCGAGAACGACATCCTCGTGAAGCGCGTGATTGCCACCGCTGGCCAGACGGTTGATTTGGTGGACGGCGCTGTCGTGGTTGATGGCGAGCCGCTTGACGAATCGTATACCCAAGGCGAGTCTTGGCCGCTTGCGCAGCAAGCCGAGGGCGTGTCGCTTTCGTACCCCTATACGGTTCCCGAAGGGTGTATTTGGGTGATGGGCGATAACCGCGAGCATTCGGCCGATTCCCGTTACTTTGGTGCTGTCCCTCGCGAAGATCTTATTGCGGTTGGCTTCTTCCGCTACTGGCCTATCACCCGTATTGGAGCCCTGTAGAACCTGCGCGCTCAGCATTGAACGTGCATTGAATCTGTCCCATCGAACACGAGAAGGGGGATGCGAGCATGAATAGTCAGGCTCTCACCTTCCAGGAGATTATTCTTGAGCTCCAGCGCTACTGGGGAGCTCAGGGATGCGTCATCATGCAGCCCTATGACTCTGAGGTTGGCGCCGGCACCTTTCATACGGCGACCACCCTGCGCTCGCTTGGCCCAAAGGCGTGGCGCACGTGCTATGCGCAGCCCTGCCGCCGTCCTGCCGACGGCCGTTATGGCGAGAACCCCAACCGCATGCAGCACTACTATCAGTTCCAGGTGCTCATCAAGCCCTCACCGGTGAACTCCCAGGATCTGTATCTCGATTCGCTCAAGGCCATTGGCATTGACCCGGCCGATCATGACATTCGCTTTGTTGAGGATGACTGGGAAAGCCCGACCCTGGGCGCCTGGGGGCTTGGCTGGGAGGTCTGGCTGAACGGCATGGAGGTTACGCAGTTCACCTACTTCCAGCAGGTAGGCGGCATTGAGGTTAATCCCGTTCCGGTAGAGATCACCTATGGTCTGGAGCGCCTTGCCATGTATGTTCAGGGTGTGGACTCGGTCTACGACCTTGTGTGGGCAAAGCTTCCCGATGGCTCTTGCGTCACCTATGGTGACGTGTTCCTGGAGAACGAGCGCGAATTCTCGGCATATAACTTTGAGGTTGCCAATGTGGAGATGATGCGCGAGAAGTTTGACGACTACGAGCGCGAATGCCACTCCTGCCTTGAGGCAAAGTTGCCGCTTCCGGCGTACGACTGCGTGATGAAGTGCAGCCATGCGTTCAATATTCTTGACGCGCGCGGTGCCCTTTCGGCCGTGGAGCGCGCCAACTACATTCTTCGTGTCCGTACGGTAGCAAAGGCGTGCTGCGAGGCCTATCTTGCCGAGGTTGCCGCACACGATGCTGCTCAGAATGAGGAGGTCGCCTAAGATGACCGAATCCCGCACGTTTTTGTTTGAGATCGGCAGCGAGGAGATGCCCTCGGCGCCGCTTAATAATGCCGTCAAGCAGCTTCCGAAGCTTGTGGGTAACGCCCTGGACGCTTCGGGTCTTGCCCATGGTGAGCTTCGCGTAATCTCTTCGCCGCGTCGCCTTGCCGTGCTCGTGGAGAGCGTGAGTGAGGCCACCGAGGCTATCCACGAGGTCAAGCGCGGCCCTGCCGCAACTATTGCCTTTGATGCCGATGGCAACCCCACCAAGGCTGCTGAGGGCTTTGCTCGCAAGTGCGGCGTGAGCGCCCAGGAGCTCATCCGTCGCGAGGATACCGACGGCCGCGAGTACGTGTTTGCCGAGAAGAACATCCCTTCGGCTCCGGCGCTGCCGCTGCTCTCGAAGCTTTGTAAGGACACCATTACCCACCTTGAATGGCCCAACTATCGCAGCCAGCGCTGGGGATCCACGCGCGAGACGTTTGTGCGCCCCATTCGTTGGCTCTGCGTGCTGTTTGGCAGCGAGGTTGTACCTGTTGAGTACGCAGACGTCACTTCGAGCAACTTCACGCGCGGCCACCGTATTTTGGGGCCGGGCAACCATGTGGTTCCTGAGGCTGGTGCCTATGAGGAGGTGCTGGAGTCCATCGGTGTTCTCTCCGAGGAGCGGCGACGTGCTGTGATTACCGAGGGTATTCGAGCAATCGAGGCCGAACGCGGTGGTGCTCATGTTGATACGCCCAAGGGTGTTATGGATGAGGTTGTGAACCTCTGCGAGTATCCTACGGTGCTTGTGGGCAAGTTCGACGAAGAGTTCCTGGCTGTTCCGCACGAGATTATCTGCGAGTCCATGCTCTCTAACCAGCGGTATTTCCCCATCTACGACGCTGATGGCGCGCTTACGCGTGAGTTTGTGGTGGTGGGCAACGGCCGCCCCGAGTGCTCCGCGACTATCATCGACGGTAATGAGCGCGTTGTTCGCGCGCGCCTCTACGACGCCAAGTTCTTCTACGACGAAGACCTTAAGGTGCCGCTCGAGACCTTCCGTGAGCGCTTGGCTCAGGTAGCCTTCCAGGAGAAGCTTGGTTCGGTCCTGCAGAAGTCCGAGCGCATCGAGGATCTTGCGCTTGCTATTGCCAGCGAGGCGCGCGTGGGTGCCGAGGCTGCTTCGGATGCGCAGCGTGCGGCCCATTTTGCAAAGGCAGACCTCGTCTCTTCCGCTGTTGTTGAGTTTACGAGCCAGCAGGGTGTGATGGGCGGCTACTATGCTCTTGCCGCTGGGGAGACGCCTGAGGTGGCTGCCGCCATCCGCGATCACTATCGTCCGCGCTTTGCAGGCGACGACCTGCCCGAAGGTACGGCGGGCTGCATTGTTGCCGTGGCCGATAAGCTCGACACCATCTGTGGCATGTTTGCCATCAATGAGCCGCCTACGGGTTCCAAGGATCCGTTCGCGCTGCGTCGTTCTGCCATTGGCGTGTTGAATATCCTGCGCCATCGCTTGGGTTGCGGATACGAGGCGCTCGTAGATGCTGCGCTCGACGCATATGCCGAGCAGGGGCTTGTCTTTGATAAGGCTGAAGTTGCCAGCGCTGTGTGCGCGTTCATCAAGGGACGCCTTGAGCAGATGGCTCGCGACGAGGGAATCTCAGCAGATACGGTTGCGGCTGTTTCTGCGGGCAGCGTTTCGAAGCCTGTTGACTACCTTGCGCTTGCGCATGCGCTTGAGGATGCTCGCGATGACGATCCGGCGGCGTTTGAGAACCTTGCCACCGCCTACGCCCGTGCGGCGCACCTTGCCGATGCTTCCCTTGGCATCCAGGTGAACGAGGAGCTTATGGGCGAGGCCGAGCATAATCTTTTGCTTGCCACCGATGCTGCCCGTGATGTGGTTGAGCTCGCGCTTGGCAAAAAGGACTTCACGGCCCTGATTGCTGCGCTTGCTGCGTTGCGTGAGCCCATCGACCAGTTCTTTGAGGACGTTATGGTCATGGATGAGGATCAGGCCCTTCGTGAGAATCGCCTGCGCCTGCTCAATCGCTTCGAGGCTGTGTTTGCTGGCGTTGCAAACATTGGGGCGCTTGCGAAGAAGTAGTGTGACCTGCAGCTGGAGAGATGCGCGGAGGTGCCGTGCAGGCGGCATCTCCCCGAAATCTCTACTTGCACCACCAGTGCAATTGCGTATACTGATTACCGTTTGTCAACCTACGTGTCGGCTTACGAGTGCGGCACCTCTAGAACAGTGAGGAACGAAACATGGATTACATCCGCGCTATTGAGCGTCAGCAGATCCGCGAGGATATCCCGCAGGTTCGCGTTGGCGACAACGTCAAGGTGCACTATCGCATCAAGGAAGGCGACCGCGAGCGTATTCAGGTCTTTCAGGGCGACGTTATCCGCATGAGCGGTGCCGGTGCTCGCGAGACCTTCACCGTCCGCAAGATCTCCTTCGGCGTTGGCGTTGAGCGTACCTTCCCGCTTCACAGCCCCAAGATTGGTAAGCTCGAGGTTGTGCGTCACGGCCGTGTTCGTCGCGCCAAGCTCTACTACCTGCGCGACAAGGTGGGCAAGGCTGCTCGCATCCCCGAGAAGCGCTAAGTTGGCGAATGTTTGGGCCACCCGCAAGGGTGGCCTTTTTTCTAAGGTGGTTCCATGGCAAATATGACGAGCTCGGCGCCTGCGGCGGCCATAGCTGCAGAGCTCACCTCGGCTTCTCTTGAAGAGATCGCTGCGTTGGTTGAGCGCTATCAAGAAGATCCGCGCGTCCAGGTGCAAAAGGCTCGTGAACGGGCGCTTCGCAGGCTCGAGCGCGAGCAAATGGAGCGTGATCGCGTGAGCGCCATGTATGCCACCATGCATGAGCTTGGGGGAGACGGGATTGTTCTGGGTGTTGATGAGGTTGGCCGTGGTTCTATTGCCGGGCCCCTCACGGTGTGTGCCGTGGCTCTGCCAGACGATCCTATTATTTGGGGCATTGATGACTCTAAGCGTCTGACCCCGGCGCGTCGCGAGACGCTTGCTGCGCAGATTGCCGATGTAGCGCTGGCAATTGGTATCTGCCATATTCCACCCGCGGTAATTGATGAGCGGGGGATGGCTACGGCGCTTCGCCTGGCTGTACAGGGCGCTGTGCGCGATACCGGCCTGGAACCTACCTGCGTGCTTATGGATGGCAATCCGCTTGGTGCGGTGCCCGAAGAGCGCAATGTGGTACATGGCGACGCGCGTGTTGCTTGCATCGCGGCCGCCTCGATTGTGGCTAAAGTCACCCGTGATGAGCTCATGGTAGAGCTCGATGCCGATTATCCTAACTACCCCTTTGCCGCTTCTAAGGGGTATGCCTCGCCCGACCATATCGCTGCTATTCGAGAGCATGGCCTGTGTGACCAACATCGCGTAAGCTTCTGTGGAAACTTTTTAGAGACGGCCCGTCTCTTTTAACCCTCATACGCATCGTCGCCTGATGACCTGAGCGCTTGAGCTTCCCTAACGCCCGATCAATCTTTGCACGGTATGGTTTTGGGAAGCTTCGTGGAACAAAGCGCGAACAAAACGCGAAATGCGCCCCTTGATGATGAGCTTAACTCATATGAAAGGGGATGCTATGACAAGTGTTTCTACAGCCGGCGTGTGTGACGAGGCCCGCCATAACGAGCAGATCGACAGGGAATATCAAACGACGATTCCAGATCCTGCGGAGGTACGCAATCTGTCGGCCCATGAGCTCGGCAAGATGGGGGAGCTCATTGCTGCATCGTATTTGGATGAGCGCGGCTATGACATTTTGGAACACAGCTACCGCTGTCCTGAGGGTGAGGCGGATTTAATTGCCTATGACCCCGTTGAGGAATGTGTTGTCCTTGTTGAGGTGAAATCCCGGAGAGTTGCCGATGGGTCGGTTCTCCCCGAGGAAGCGGTGGACGCAAAGAAGCGCAAGCGGTATCGACGTATTGCCGCATGCTACATCATGGATCGTTTCCCGGTGATGGCTATTCGTTTTGATGTGATTGCCATTACGTTTATGGATGGTGAGCTTGCGCACCTGGAACACATCTATGAGGCCTTCGATTGGGAGGTCGACCGATGACCAGGCAGGCTTTTGCCGTTCATGCTGCGTGCATTCGCGGCGTTGAGGCAGAGCCGGTAACGGTGGAGGTCTCCCTCTCGGGCGGTATTCCTGGTATTACGCTTGTGGGTATGGCGGACAACGCGGTGATGGAAGCTCGGCTGCGCATTCGGTGCGCCTTGCGCGCCGCTGGTTTCGACGTGCCTCGCGCGAGTATTACGGTTAACCTCGCGCCGGGTGATATGCGCAAAACAGGCTCGGGGTTCGACCTTCCTATTGCTGTGGCCATACTCGCGGCAACAGGTCAGATTCCCTTGAATCATCTTGATGATTGCCTCTTTGTGGGCGAGCTTGCGCTGGATGGAGCTGTGTGCCCCGTGCGCGGTGAGGTGGCATATCAAATCCTTGCACGTGCTTCGCACCTTATATTGGTGAGTGCACACGCAGGCAACCATGTGCCACTTGCAGAAGTCGATCATCGCGGTGTGGATACGATGCGGCGTCTTGCGCATGGAGTTAGTACGCTGCCTCCCGTTACCTCGGCCGTCTCCTATACGGAAGTCGAGCAGACCGAGCGGCTTGATTTTAGCGATGTGGTGGGCCAAGAGTCCATCAAACGTGGCCTTGCTGTTGCCGCAGTGGGCGATCTGGGGTGCTTGATGATTGGTGCGCCCGGATCAGGTAAGACGATGCTAGCGCGGCGCCTGCCGACCATTCTGCCGCCGCTGTCCACCGATGAGCTGCAAGAGGCGCTTTGCGTACATTCGGTTGCGGGTGAGCCCATAGATGCGCTCCTCCAGGGCGAGGTGCCCTTCCGGCGGCCGCATCATAGCATCTCGGCTGCCGGCTTGGTGGGTGGAGGACGACCCGTGCGCCCCGGCGAGATTAGCCTGGCGCACGGTGGCGTACTTTTTCTCGACGAGCTTGCTGAGTTCTCTTCGCACGTGTTGCAGATGCTTCGTCAGCCTATGGAGGATCATGAAGTGCGTATTGTACGCGCCGACGGCGTCTATCGGTTTCCTGCGGCGTTTCGCTTACTTGCGGCCAGCAACCCGTGCCCCTGTGGCTATTTGGGTGATCGTGAGGTTCCCTGCACCTGTGCTCCTGCGGCAGTTGAACGGTATCGCGCAAAACTTGCAGGCCCGCTCATAGACCGCATAGACCTTGTGCTCGACGTGCATAGGCCAGACCCTGATGTCATCGTGAAGGGCGAGTCTGGTTTGGATTCTGCCACCCTCCGGGCAATGGTCGAGGCGGGGCGAGCATTCCGGAGCGACCGCGTAGCGCATGAACGATGCTCGTTTAATGCTGATTCGAAGGCGGAGTCGATGGCGGATCGCTTCTCTATGACCTCAGACGCTGAAGAAGCGTTGCTTGCGCTTGCCCATAAACAGCATCTCACTGGCCGCGGCATGCAGCGCCTGGGCAGGATCGCACGCGCTGTGGCAGATCTTGCCCAAGAGGCGCTCGTTTCTGCCACGCATGTGATGGAAGCAGCGTTGTATCAAGGCAGGAGGGGAGACCAATGACGACGTTAGGAGCGTACCCTCGTATGGAGCTTGCACCTCATGAGGCGGGATATCCTGAACGTATATACGATCTTCCCGAAGCGCCGCCGCGCCTCTATGTGATGGGCTCGCTTGAAGCGTTTGCCACTCCGCTTTTGGCCATCATCGGAGCACGGCGTCCTACGCCCTATGGAATAGCCGCTAGCGAGCTGGCAGCGCGGATTGCGGCGAGCCAGGGTCTGGGTGTTGTATCGGGCGGCGCCATGGGATGCGATCGCGCCGGGGGCAACGAGGCACTGGCCTGTGGAGCTGTGCACGTTATTGTGCTGGGCTGCGGTGCCGATGTGGTGTATCCCCGATCGAGCGCGCGGCTTATCAACGACACACTAGCTGCGGGAGGAGCAGTTGTCTCGCTCGACCCCTGGGGGACTCCGCCACGGCGGTATGCCTTTCCTCGTAGAAACCGTATCATCGCTGCCCTGAGCCATGCGGTCTTCATAGGGGAGGCGGGACTGCCTTCTGGAACCTTTTCAACAGCAGAGGCGGCACTTGAGCTTAACCGCGAAATTCTCGCAGCCCCCGGCTCTATCTTTTCTCCCACATCACGAGGGACAAACCAGCTGATTGCCGACGGAGCATGTTGCATCGTGGACGAAGAGTCTATAGAGGTGGCCCTCTCGCGCATCTTTGGCACGCTCCGGAGTTCTGGGCAAGCCGCACATACGCTCCCTGTCCATAATGAACGTGAGGTGCATGTACTCCGTGCACTTACCGCAACAGCCCTTTCAACCGACGAGGTGGCACGTCTTTTGTCTTGCGATGTGGTTGGTGCGATGACGCTTATGGGCGACCTTCTCATACGCGGGCTGGTGGAACAGTTGCCCGATGGGCGGTATGGGGCTTCGAAGACCACTCTTCACGCGCAAACATCCTTCGGTCACAATGGGTGAGACTGTTGTTGAGGCTAGGAGCACACACATGGCACAGGTGACCGTAATCGGCGGTGGATTGGCTGGATCCGAATGCGCGCTGCAGCTGGCACGCAGGGGCATCTCCGTTACCCTCATGGAGATGCGGCCTCAGACTATGACTCCGGCTCACCATACGGCTTCATTTGCCGAGCTCGTGTGCTCAAACTCATTCAAGGCAACCCGTCATGATTCTGCAGCAGGTCTTCTTAAAGAGGAGCTTCGTCTTATGGGCTCTGAGCTCATAACTTGCGCCGCTGCAGCTGCTGTGCCGGCAGGCGGTGCCTTGGCGGTTGACCGCGAACGCTTCTCGGCCGAGGTGGAGGCGCGCATCGCGGCTCAGCCCAATATCACCGTGGAGCGTACCGAGGCTACAACAATCCCTGAAGGCCATGTGGTTATTGCGGCGGGCCCGCTTTGTTCTCCCGCTCTTGCCGAAGAGGTTTTGAAGCTTGTGGGCGGAACGGCCTTATCGTTTTTTGATGCTGCTGCCCCCATCGTTGATGCCACCACCCTTAATCGGGATGCCATCTTCACGCAATCTCGCTATGGCGAGGCGGGGGAGGGCGACTACCTTAACTGCCCGCTTAATCGTGAAGAGTACGACGCATTTATCGATGCGCTGGTGGGTGCTGAGCGCGTGGTGCTCAAAGATTTTGAACGGACAGACCTGTTCCAGGCGTGTCAGCCTGCTGAGGAGGTTGCACGAACTGGCCACGACGCACTGCGGTTTGGTGCCATGAAGCCCGTGGGGCTCATTGACCCGCGTACGGGCCATCGCCCCTGGGCAGCCATTCAGTTGCGTGCCGAAAACCGCGAGCGCACTGCCTACAACCTTGTGGGATTCCAAACCAATCTCACCTTCCCCGAGCAGCGCCGCGTGTTCCGCATGGTGCCTGGCCTGGAAGATGCGGAGTTCTTCCGCTATGGCGTGATGCATCGCAACACCTTTGTTGACGCACCCCACGTGCTCGATGGCACGTTTGCTGTTCCGGGCACCATGGTGCGTCTGGCCGGTCAGATTACTGGTACGGAAGGCTATATGGAGGCTGTGGCGTCTGGTTTGCTTGCTGCGCTCAATACCGTGGCAGACCTCACGGGCGCCCCTTCGGTTCAGCTGCCAGAAACGGGAGCTTTGGGTGCGCTCGTGCACTATGCCACCAACCCTGCTACCGAGGCCTACCAGCCCATGCATGTAAACTTTGGCCTGGTTCCACCCCTTGCAGATGGTAAGCGTCGCTCAAAGCGCGACCGCTACGCCGCGTACGCCGACCGCGCGCTGGCCGACCTTAAACAGTACCTTGCAACGCGAGGCGATCTTTTTGCCTAGCGAATCGCCCGCAGCAAGCGCCTCTGATTCGAACGCCTCCTTCCTTCAACTTTGCGATCGCTTCTTGGCTACGCTTGAGCAGGTTGAAGGGATGTCGCCCGAGACAGTCCGTGCCTATCGAAGCCATCTTGAAGCCTATGGTCGCTGGGCTGAGCGCAATGGGGTCGATCCGGTGGAGGCGGATATTGCTGCCCTCAGGCGCTATCTTGCAGACATGCGTCGTGCTCGCTATGCGCCGCGCACCATATCGGCGCACCTTTCAGCGCTGCGGAGTTTTTTTCGCTGGGCTGCGCTGGAGGGTCTGGCAAGCGAGGGCGCGGTCTCGGCGCTCATTACGCCTAAGACTCCGCGTACCCTGCCCGCAACGGTGGGCCACGAGCAAATGGAACGCCTTCTTGCCGCTCCAGACCGCACACAGCCGAGCGGTCTTCGCGATGCGGCGCAGCTCGAGCTCATGTACGCCACGGGCGCGCGTATCTCTGAGCTGTCCCGCCTCAACGTGTCATCCATCAATATGCATGAACGTACGGCAACACTTTTTGGTAAGGGTTCAAAAGAGCGCATTGTGCCCGTGTATCGGCGTGCGCTTGCAGCCCTTGAGGAGTATCTTGCGCAAGGAAGGGGAGCGCTTCTTGCGTGTTCAAAGGCACCCTCCGATGATGCGAATTCGGCGCTTTTTATATCTACGCGGGGGAACCGTATGTCTGCCGCTGCCCTGCGTCGTCGCTTTGAGCTTCTAGCGTGCTCGGCGGGAATACCGCGTGACGTAACGCCTCACGCCATGCGGCACACCTTTGCAACGGATCTTCTTGAAGGTGGCGCCGATCTAAGAAGCGTGCAAGAACTCTTGGGCCACGCCAGTCTTTCCACCACGCAGATCTACACCCATCTCACGCCCGAGCGGCTTAAAGCTGCTGTGACGCAGGCGCATCCACGAGGCTAGATCCGTGATATTCATGGAGACAAGGTGAGCCGAGGCCTAACTTGTTCCATCCTGCACAGAATGCTTGGATTCATCGGGCATTGCTGATATTATTCTCCAGGTTGCCGCATAAGCGGCATCGTCCATCACACACGCGCGGCTACTCCCACGTCGTGGTGCTCGCATCATGGTAGAGATGCGGGTGTTCGCGGGAGGCCGACCCCGCGCGGAGGCAAACCACAGGAGGTTTACATGGCTACCAAGATTAACATTCGCACTCTGCTCGAGGCTGGTTGCCACTTCGGTCACCAGACCCGTCGTTGGAACCCCAAGATGAAGCCGTTCATCTTTGGTGAGCGCAACGGCATCTACATCCTCGACCTCAAGCAGACCATCATCAACGCTGACGCTGCTTACTCCTTCCTGCGCAACGCCGCTAAGTCCGGCAAGGTGCTCTTCGTTGGTACCAAGAAGCAGGCCCAGGAGCCCGTCAAGCTCGCTGCTGAGCGTGCTGGCATGCCCTACATCAACCAGCGCTGGCTCGGCGGTATGCTCACCAACTTCGTCACCATCCGCTCCCGCATCAACCGCATGGAGGAGCTTGAGACCATGGTTGAGGATGGCCGCATGGCTGTTCTGCCCAAGAAGGAGCAGGCTGTGCTCGGCAAGGAGCTCGCTAAGCTCCAGACCAACCTCGGTGGCGCTCGCGACCTCAAGGGTCTGCCTGCCGCTATCTTCGTCATCGATACCAAGCGCGAGGAGAACGCCATCAAGGAGGCTCGTCGCCTGAACATCCCGGTGGTTGCCCTCATCGACACCAACTCTGATCCGGACGAGGTCACCTACGGCATCCCCTGCAACGACGACGCTATCTCCGCTGTCACCCTTATGTGCGAGCTCATGGCCGACGCTTGCCTTGCGGGTGCTGGCAAGGAGCAGATCTCTGAGGCCGAGATGGCTGGCACCGCTCCTGCTGAGGAGGCCGCTGCTACCACTGAGGCTGCTGAGTAAATCGTATTCACCATTACTTTCGGTTCAACTTTGAAAGGAGCCATGATGGCCCAGATCACCGCCGCTATGGTCAAGCAGCTTCGCGAGATGACCGATTCCCCCATGATGGAGTGCAAGAAGGCTCTCGTTGAGGCCGACGGCGACATGGATCTTGCCGTTGACGTGCTGCGCAAGAACGGTCTTGCTGCTGCCGCCAAGAAGGCTGGCCGTGCCACCAACGAGGGCGCCATGGGTGCCTACGTTTCCGACGACGCTCGCGTGGGCGCTATCGTAGAGGTTGCCTGCGAGACCGACTTTGTGGGTTCCAACCCCAAGTTCACCGGCTTCGCTGCTCGTGTTGCTCAGCAGATTGCCGAGACTGACCCGGCCGACGTTGAGGCCCTGCTTGCCTCCGACATGGATGGCGAGACCGTTGAGGCTGCCCTCACCGAGCTCATCCACGTCATTGGCGAGAACATGAAGATCACCCGCTTCGCTTCTCGTAAGCCTGCTGCTGGTGCCGTTTCCAGCTACATCCACATGGGCGGCAAGATTGGCGTTCTCGTGGAGTTCTCCTTCGAGAAGCCCGAGACTGCTGCCACCGACGCCTTCAAGGCCTTCGCTCATGACGTTGCCATGCAGGTTGCGGCTACCGCTCCTATCTGCGCTGTGCGTGAGGATGTCCCGGCTGAGGTTGTCGAGCACGAGAAGAGCATCTACAAGGCTCAGGCCGCCGAGTCCGGCAAGCCCGAGGCTATCCAGGAGAAGATGGCCATTGGTCGTCTCGAGAAGTTCTACAAGGGCTGCGTGCTGAACGAGCAGGAGTTCATCAAGGATTCCAGCCTCACCATCAGCCAGTACGCTGCTCAGGTTTCCAAGGAGGTCGGTGACACCATCACCGTGTGCGGCTTCGATCGTCTCGAGCGCGGCGAGGACAAGTAAACCCTCGTTTTTGATGTGTTTGGAGCAGGCTATGGGTTTCAGCCCGTAGCCTGCTTTTGTATGGGTTGTGTAAAAACATCTTTGCTATGATGGATGAAGCTTTTCTCGTTCAAAGGAGGACCCTTGTCCAACTACCTCTATAAACGCGTTCTGCTTAAACTGTCCGGAGAAGCGCTCATGGGAGAAGGTGGCTACGGAATTGACCCCACGGTAACCGAGCGCCTTGCCACGCAAGTTAAAGCGCTTGTGGACGATGGCATCCAGGTTGGTGTTGTGGTTGGCGGAGGAAATATCTTCCGTGGCATGGCTGGTGCAGCGAAAGGTATGGATCGCGCACAGGCCGACTACATGGGCATGCTTGCCACCATTATGAACGCGCTGGCCCTTCAGGATGCCTTTGAGCGTAAGGATTGCGCCTGCCGCGTTATGAGCGCTATCCAGATGAACGAGGTTTGCGAGCCCTACATTCGCCGCCGCGCCATTCATCATCTTGAGAAGGGTGACGTGGTAATTTTCGCCGCTGGCTCGGGCAACCCGTACTTCACCACTGATACCGCTGCTGCGCTTCGCGCATGCGAGATTGGTGCCGAATGCCTGCTGAAGGCGACGAAGGTGGATGGTATCTACGACAAGGATCCTGTTACCCACCCCGACGCCAAGCGTTTTGATCGCATCACCTACCATGAGGTGCTCGTGCGCGGGCTTCAGGTTATGGATTCCACCGCTGCCGCTCTTTGCCAAGATAACAAGATGCCTATCATCGTGCTCAACATTGAGGGTACTGACCATATTAAACGTGCACTTGCGGGTGAGCCCGTTGGCACCGTCGTTGTTCAGGAGGATTAGCCATGCCCGACATCACTGCCCATATGGACAAGACGCTTGAGGCGCTCAAGCATCAGTTTTCGAAGGTGCGCACGGGTCGCGCCAATGCCAACATCCTGTCCGACATCACGGTTGACTACTACGGTGTTGCCACGCCCATCACACAGGTTGCGGCCGTTAAGGTTCCTGAGGCTCATATGCTTATGATCGAGCCGTGGGATAAGGCGCTCGTTAACGCTATTGTGAAGGCTGTCAGTGCTTCTGACCTTGGTATTACCCCTAACTCCGACGGCAACGTGGTTCGTCTGCCGTTCCCGGCGCCCACCGAGGAGCGTCGTCGTGAGCTCGTGAAGGAATGCCGTGAGCTTGCCGAGCAGGCCCGTGTCTCCATCCGCAACATCCGTCGCGATTTCAACAACCGTCTTGAGCGCGACGAGGAGCTTTCCGAGGACGAGGTGCGCCGCGAGCAGGCTAAGGTTCAGAAGCACACCGATTCCTACGTGGCAAAGATTGACGAAATGCTCAAGGCTAAAGAAGCCGAGGTCATGGAGATCTAGATTGAACTTCGACGAGTCCGCTTTCGAAACGTACTTCGCAGATGCGCCCGATTCGATCGACCTATCTCAGCTCGATCGCGGGCGCATTCCGCGCCATATCTCGTGCATCATGGATGGTAATGGCAGGTGGGCTACCTCCCGCGGACTTTCCCGTGGTGAAGGCCATCGTGCTGGCATTACGTCGCTACGCGAGATTATCACCTCCTGCGTTCGCTTGGGCGTAGAGGTGCTTTCGGCCTATGCCTTTTCTACCGAGAACTGGTCGCGTCCTAAGGCCGAGGTAGACCTCCTCATGCATCTTTTTGCGCAGACCTTCATCAAGGAGCTTCCACTTCTTGAGCGTGAGCAGGTCCGCGTGGTTTTTCTGGGCGACATCAGTGCCCTGCCTGCTAAAACGCGCGATGTATTTATGTATGGCCTTGAGCAAACAAAGCACCATACGGGTATGGTGCTTGCCCTCGCCGTAAATTATGGTGGCCGTGCCGAGATTGCTCGTGCTGCGCGCCTGCTTGCGCAGGATGTGCAGGAAGGTCACTTATCTCCTGAAGATATTGATGAGACGGCCGTTGCCAAAAAGCTATATACGGCGGATCTTCCCGATCCAGAATTGGTCATTCGCACTTCGGGCGAGCTTCGGCTTTCCAATTATCTGCTGTGGCAGGTAGCATACGCTGAGTTCTATATCACTACTACCTATTGGCCCGATTTTGACCGTTGGGGCCTGATTGAAGCCATCCTTGCGTATCAGCATCGCGATCGTAGGTTTGGCGGTCTTTCGGCTAAGGGGGCCGCTCAATGAGTGACAATAAGGAGCAAACAGGTTCAACGAGCGCTTCGTCTACCACGAAACCCTCGAGCTCGGGACTTTCTGGATTGCTCGTGCGGGCAGCGTCCGGCTTAATTTACGCCGGCATTTTCATCATGTGCCTCATCATCCATCCTGTCACCACAGCGTTCTGTCTTGCGGTTATCAGCATGATCTCATGTCGCGAGTTTTTTGGCATGATGCGCCGTGATGGAAAAATGCCCCATGTCATTATTGGCTCGTGTGTGGCGGCACTCTTTCCCATTGCAGCCCTCGGTGGGTCGCTTTATATCACCGCTACGATGTTTGCGCTGGTACTTGCAGTAGGGCTTTGGTATGTTTGGTCGCCGCGCACGCGCATCATGGATGTGTCGGTAACACTCATGGGACCCATTTACACAGGCTTTATGCTTTCGGCAATCGTGTTGCTGCGCGACCTGTTGCCTGGAGTTCCCGGAGCTTTGCTTGCGGTGGGTGCCTGCGCCTCCTTGTGGGTGTCTGATTCTTTTGCCTATTTGGTGGGTAGCCGCTTTGGTAAGCACAAGATGGTTCCTAAGATTTCGCCCAACAAAAGCTGGGAAGGGTTTGCCGGTGGTGTTGTGGGCTCCATCCTTATCTGGCTCATCCTTTTTGCTACGGGGCTTTTCATCTTTTCATGGCAGTTTGCCGTTGTATGTGGAGCTGTCGTATCGGTTTTGGGTGTCTTCGGTGACTTAATAGAATCTCGCATCAAGCGCGGTGCGGGCGTTAAGGATTCGGGTAACCTCATTCCAGGGCATGGTGGCATGCTCGACCGTAACGACTCTCTTATCTTCGGCGGAATTACCGCCCTCTTGATGCTTATGTTCGGAGGAATTCTATGACCTTTGGCACCCGCAAGCGTGTTGCGATTCTCGGGTGCACCGGCTCTGTTGGTACACAAGCTCTTGATGTTTGCCGGCAACATGCCGATGCCTTGGAGGTTGTAGCCCTCTCGGCGCACACCGATACGGCTCGTTTGGTTGAGGCGGCGCGCACCTTTAAGGTGCACGCCGTTTGTGTGAGCGCGCCGGAGCATGCGCAAGACCCGCAGCTGCAAGAGCTTCCTCAGGGTTGCGAACGCTATGCTGGTCTTAGCGGTATGACCGACTTGGTCACGCGCGACGACATTGATATTGTGCTCGTGGCTATAGTAGGCGCCGCTGGCCTAATGCCAAGTCTTGCAGCTCTTAAGGCGGGGAAGAGGCTCGCCCTTGCAAATAAAGAGGCCCTCGTCATTGGCGGCGACCTTCTCATGCCGCTTGCCGCCGACGGTATGCTCCTTCCCGTCGATTCGGAGCACTCCGCGCTGCTGCAGTGCCTGGCTTCGGGACGTCGTGACGAGGTTCATGCGCTCTGGCTTACCTGCTCGGGTGGTCCCTTCTTTGGTGCGAACGCGCAAGACCTTGCTCACGTCACGCCGGAGCAAGCGCTCGCGCACCCCACGTGGAGCATGGGGTCAAAGATTAGCATCGACTCAGCAACGTTGATGAACAAGGGCCTTGAGCGCATAGAGGCCATGCATCTTTTCTCGTGCTCTGTTGACGATGTGCGCGTGCTTATTCAGCGTCAGTCGAAGATTCACTCTATGGTGGAATACATCGACGGTTCGGTCATTGCCCATTTGGGCGCCTCCGACATGCGCATTCCCATTCAGTATGCGTTGTCGTATCCGGAGCGTTGGGATACGCCGGTTGCGCGCGTTGATTTCAGAACGCTCGGCAGCCTCGATTTTGCGGCGCCCGACATGCAAACATTCCGTTGCTTGGCCCTTGCCGAAGAGGCGGCACGCGCGGGCGGCACGGCACCCTGTGTGCTTAACGCTGCCAACGAGGTTGCCGTACAGGCGTTTCTTGATCACGCGTGCACGTTTTTGGATATTGCGACCATCACCGAGCGCTGCCTTGAGGAGCACGAGGTGGAGACGGTTGCATCTCCTGAGCAACTTGAGTCCGTTGACGCCTGGGCGCGTTCCCGTGCTTCCTTCCACCTGTCTCAGCTTTCCTAAACCTGCTAAGGATCTTCTATGGACATGCTTATCAGCGTTCTCAGCAGCATCTTCTGGGGTTTGGTCGTCCTCTCGGTTTTGGTCGGCATCCACGAAGGCGGGCACTTTCTCGCCTCACGCGCATGCGGCGTGCGCGTAACTGAGTTCTTCCTCGGGCTGCCTTGTCGTTTCAACCTGCATCACGTGTCCCGACGCATCGGCACTAAATTTGGGGTCACACCGATTTTGCTGGGCGGCTATGCCATGGTCTGTGGCATGGATCCCGAGGACAACACCCATGCGGCATCGGTGCTCGGGCTCATTCATGCCGAGGGTGTGCTCTCCGTTGAAGATATTGCGCAAAAGCTCAACATCTCTGAAGACGATGCCATGGAGTCATGCATTCAGCTGATGGGCTGGGGCTCCATCGCTCCCGTGTACGACGAGGCGAAAGGTGAGAAGCCATCGGGTTCAACCTATCCCACCACATACGCATCGATGCCGCGCGACCACGAGGGCAACACCATCTATGACGGGCGCGCCTTCAAGCGCGATGAGGCCACGAAGCAAGGCGAGGGGTGGCGCAGCGCGCTCAGCGACGAGCAGTTTCTTGAGCGAGAGCGTACGAAAACGTACGCGGGCCTGGGCTGGCTCAAGCGCGTGTTTATTCTGATCGCCGGCATCGGCGTCAACATCATCGCTGGTTTCTTGCTCCTTATGAGTATCTACATGGTGGTGGGTGTGCCCGTGGCGGTCAACTCCAATGTGGTGGGCTCGGTCACCGCGGCGTCCCCCGCAGCCGATGCCGGCATCCAGGAGGGCGACACCATCCTCTCCTTCAACGGCATGGAAACAACCGATTGGTCATCCATAGAAGACGCTGCCGCCCTCACAACCCCCGGCGAACCTTTTGATATCACCTATGAGCATGAGGGCGTCGAGCATACCAGCACGCTTATAGTTGAAGAGGGGGAGAACATCGGCATCTCCGCCCAGACGACCACCTACCGCCTGGGCCCCATCGAGGCGGCACGCGTCTCGTTTGCGTATGTTGCCATGACTGGACAGACTATCGCACAGCTCGTCAACCCCGCCCACACGCTTGACGTGCTCAATAACTCGACGTCCATCGTTGGTATCTCGGTCATTTCTGCTCAAGCGGCGGCCGAGGGCCCTGCGACGCTTTTGCGATTCGCGGCCCTTATATCGTTCTCGCTCGGATTCATGAATTTGCTGCCTATCCCGCCGCTTGATGGTGGAAAGATCCTCATCGAGACAATACAGGCTATCATTCGCCGCCCCCTTTCGGTACGCGTGCAAAACGCGGTGTCTATCGCGGGGATCGCGCTCTTTGGGTTCCTGTTCCTCTATCTTTTGCGCGGCGATATCCTGCGATTCATTCTGTAGGTGGTGCAAGCATGATGAGTGATTGCCCTCGTGCACATACGCGCCCGGTTACCGTGGGAGACATTGTGATCGGTGGTGGTGCTCCTGTCGTCGTTCAGTCGATGACAAGCACCGATACCGCTGATGCCACAGCCACCCTGCAGCAGGTTCGCACCCTGGCGGAGCTTGGCTGCGACCTGGTGCGCGTAACGCTGCCGCATGTCGATGCCATTGATGCGTTCCATCAGGTTTGTGCGGAAAGCCCGGTGCCCATCATCGCCGACATTCATTTTGACTACAAGCTCGCGCTTGCGGCCATCACGGCTGGCGCCGCGAAGCTTCGCATCAACCCAGGGAACATTGGCAGCTGGGATCGCGTGGATGCCGTTGTGGATGCAGCGGGGGAGGCGGGTGTAGCTCTCCGTATTGGCGTCAACGCCGGCTCGCTTGAGCGCACTGTGGCAGAGCGCGATGACCTCACCCTGCCCGAGAAGCTCGTTGCCTCCTCGTTGCAATTTGTGGAGCATATCGAGGGTAGAGGATTCACGCAGACGGTGCTTTCGGCCAAGGCGCACGATGTGACGACCACCATAGAGACATATCGCGCGCTTTCGTGCGCCTTGCCCCAGATCCCTCTCCATCTTGGCGTTACTGAGGCAGGTACCCGTTTCCAGGGAACCATCAAGAGTTGCGTGGGGCTAGGTGCGCTCCTGGCGGACGGCATCGGTGACACCTTGCGCGTTTCGCTCACCGCCGACCCCGCCGAAGAGGTTCCCGTGGCCTGGGGCATTTTAGAGAGCCTGGGGCTTCGTCGCCGGGGACCGGAGCTCATATCTTGCCCCACCTGCGGTCGTACGCAGGTGGACTTGATCCCTATCGCCGAGGCAGTCGAGATGCGTCTTCGCTCCGTTGCAAAGCCTATTACGGTTGCGGTGATGGGTTGCGTGGTGAACGGGCCCGGTGAGGCGGCAGGTGCCGATGTGGGTGTAGCCTGCGGGCGCGGCTCAGCTCTCCTCTTCAAACATGGCAAAGTGCTGCGTAAAGTATCCGAGGATGCTATCATCGATGAATTGTTCCAAGAGATCGAGTCGCTGTAATATCGCTCGACATTTCCAATAGTGCCTACTAAGGAGCCATCATGTCTCGAGTCATGAAGATGTCCCGGCTGTATGCCCCGACCCTCAAAGAGGATCCCGCTGAGGCCGAACTCGCCAGCCATCGCTTGCTGCTGCGTGCTGGTATGATCCGTAAGCAGGCTGCCGGCCTGTATTCCTATTTGCCGCTGGCGTGGCGTTCGCTCAAAAAAATCGAGGCCATCGTGCGCGACGAGATGGACGCCGCGGGCGCCCAGGAGCTTCTTATGCCCATCCTCACCGATGCGGAGCTCTGGCGCGAGAGCGGCCGCTGGTCGGCCTACGGTCCTGAGCTCATGCGCCTGCATGATCGCCATGACCGCGAGTTCGCCCTCGGCCCCACGCACGAGGAGACGGTAACCGACCTTATCACCAACGAACTTCGCAGCTATAAGCAGCTCCCAGTGAACCTCTATCAGATTCAGGATAAGTTCCGCGACGAGATGCGTCCTCGCTTTGGGCTTATGCGTGGTCGTGAGTTCATCATGAAAGATGGTTACTCGTTCAACGCCACGCAGGAGAGCCTGCAGGAGACGTATGATGCCATGAAGCAGGCGTATGCCAATATCTGCGAGCGCTGCGGGCTCAAGGCTCTGCCGGTTGTGGCTGACTCTGGCCAGATTGGCGGCGACACCTCCGTTGAGTTCATGGCGCTTGCCGATGCAGGCGAGGCTGCGCTTGTGTATTGCGATGACTGTGGTTTTGCGGCCGACGAAGAGGCGGCAACCACCACCGTTGCCGTTACCGAAGGCCCGGGCGACGGCACGCTTCAGAAGGTGCACACGCCTGGTCTTGGCACCATTGAGGCCGTGGCCAAGTTCTTTGGGTTCCCCGAGAATGGCACGCGCAAGTCTCTTGCTCTCATTGCCGAAGACGGTACGCCAGTTGTCGCCATTGTCCCGGGTGACCATGAGCTCAACGATTGCAAGGCCGAGCACCTCTTTGGTGCCTATCACCTCATGACCGATGAGGAGCTTACGCAGTGGGGACTCCACAAGGGCTTTATTGGGCCGGTCAACCTGCCGGAGGGCATTCGCCTCGTCGTGGACGAGACGCTGCGCGCCTCCAAGCAGTGGGCCTGCGGCGCCAACGAGGTGGACTATCACTTCACCGGTGCTTGCCCCGGGCGTGACTTCACGGTGGATGAGTGGGCCGACCTCATTACCGTTCACGCGGGAGATCCCTGCCCGCACTGCGGTGCTCCCCTTAAGGGTGCGCGCGGCATTGAGGTGTCTCAGGTGTTCCAGTTGGGTACCAAGTACTCCGAGGCCATGGGAGCCACCTTTGCCGATGAGAATGGCAAGGAGCGCCCCTTCCTCATGGGTTGCTATGGTGTGGGCGTCTCGCGCACGCTTGCGGCAGTTGTGGAGCAGCACAACGACGAGCAGGGCATTATCTGGCCTGTCTCCATTGCGCCCTATGAGGTCTCGGTCATCGCGCTCGACAAGAAGGGTGAGGCATTTGAGCGTGCCGAGGAGCTTGCGAACGAGCTTGCTGCCTGCGGCCTCGACGTTGTCTTTGACGACCGCGGCGAGCGTCCGGGTGTTAAGTTTGCCGATAACGACCTCATGGGCTTCCCGTTCCAGGTGATTGTTGGTAAGCGTGGCCTTGCGAACGGCACTGTTGAGGTTAAGTGCCGTGCAACCGGCGAGCGTACGGACGTTGCGGTGGATGTTGTTGTTGAGCAGATTCACGACCTCGTTGTTGCGGAGCGCCGCTAAGAATCTCTGGGCAGGGGCAGATGTGAGCTCATCAGAGTGTGCCTTCAAAGCGCTTTGGTGAAAAACTTACAATTTGCCCTTGCAAAGGTGGAGCGGTTACCGTATATTATCCCTCGCACCACTTGGGGGCGTAGCTCAGCTGGGAGAGCGCTTGACTGGCAGTCAAGAGGTCAGGGGTTCGATCCCCCTCGTCTCCACCATAGAATGCTTACGGGTTCAGATTTGTCTGGACCCGTTTTTTTGTATTCATCGCTCTTGGAACGTCCATTCAAGTCAGGGGCAAAAGGCCTTCGTTGCTCAATCAATGCGTCTCACTCAATAGTGCTGTCGTTATATCCCTTTCATGTCGTCTCGACATTGAGAATCTCCGGTACGGAGCGATTGGGTCAAACAGCAAAGTAGCGCATCTAACCCGTTGCGTCACGCGCTCTATCCTCAATGAGCCCAATCCGCGAAGCGACGGCGCGGGAACGAAGCATGCTCTCCCTTTATGGCAATCTAGCGGGATGAAACAGGC
>DHKFC23501__coassemble_1178_pt1 | contig 24980 bp, 31 predicted proteins | sample DHKFC23501__metabat2_high_PE_052 | metagenome-assembled genome bin DHKFC23501 | reverse complement strand
TGTGCTCGACCTGCCGCCATTTCGAGCCGTGCCCGTGCGGCAGGTGCGGGTGGGGTCTTTGCAGGAGGCCGTTCTGCCGCGCGGACTACGTGACGATCCTCGACACCTGCGACGAATGGGAGGAGGAGTGATGGCTGGCCTTGTGGACGGGAAGATGGACTTCATGGCCCATCTCACCTACTCGAAAGAGGAGCGGTTCGACCAGTACACGGGCATCAGGCTTGAGAGCGAGAGCGCGTACGGCAGCAACGTATCGCTGGCAGTTCCCAACGACGTGGCGCGCGAGCTCTATCTGAAACAGGTGCGCGTGACGGTAGAGGTGATGGGATGATGGTGAGCATCGGAGACGTGACGACCTGGGACACCGGGTGCGACATCTGGAAGCAAGCGGCCAAAGTCACCGAGGAGGCCATAGAAGTTTGGCTCGCCGTCGAGCGTGACGAGGGGCGCGGCCGGGTCATAGAGGAGTGCACAGACGTCATCCAGGCCGTGTGCAACCTGCTGGCGATCTTGGGCATTGACGATTGCACGCCTCATATGGACGCATGCAAAAAGCGCAATGAGGAGCGTGGCAGGCTTTGAACTCATTGCACAGCGCCGCATCTCCGCAGCTAGAACATGATAAAATCACCCTCTGAGCAGCTTGGAGGTGTCATGTCGGCGACCGAGTATTTCGAGCAGGCGAGGACTTCGGTTAGGGCGAAGCGAAGCCTTGAACAGCGCCTGAACGCGTTGGTGGAGTCCGAGGGCGTGCGGGCGCAGAGCTACACCGCTTCAGCCCACAGCTCGGGCACGTCCGACCCGATGCGCCGCACGGACGCCCGCATGGACTTCGAGCCCGCCGCAATGGCCGAGATACGCGCCCACGACGAGGAGATAGGGGAGGCCCGCACCGTTCTCGAGCGTTTCCGCCGGGCAGAGCCAGCACAGGTGGAGGGGGCCGTGGCCGTGGAGTTCCGGTACCTTCTCGACCTCTCATGGCGTGAGGTCGCCATGCGGTTGGGCGTGTCCAAGCGCACCGCCCAATGGGACGCCGCCGAGTGCTTACGCACCATGGACGATTACGGCATAGCCAGGCTCCAGCACGGATGGCAGCAATAGCAACGCATAAAGCTATACGACATACCATAACCCATTACACACTTCTGCACACATTTGCACACTTCTGCGCATGTCTGCACACCTCTGCACACATTTGCGCATCTCTGCACACTTTTGCACACTCTTGCGCACTTCTGCACACCACAAGGGGTGTATACCTATGGTGCGCCGAATGCGCGCGGGGTCGAGCCCCGAAATCAGCAGCCGTCCGTGCTCACACATGGGCGGCTGTACCTGTATCTATACGCCATGTTCCCCGCAGATGTGGGGATGATCCGGAGGCAAGCATGCCCAACCCTCGCCGTGCCAACGGCTCGCGCCGCACCAAGCTGCTCAACTGGCTGCGCGCGCAGGCCCGGCCGTGCTGGATATGCGGCCTGCCCATAGATTACAGCTTGGGCTCAGGAGACCCGCGCGCCTTCGAGTGCGACGAGATCGTGCCCGTGTCTCGCGGCGGCTCGCCGTACGACCGGGCCAACGTGGACGCGGCACACCGCTGCTGCAACCAGTGGCGCCGGGCCAAGCCCGCCCGCATGGTGGAGTCCCTGAGGATGGAGGCCCGGGCCCGCGGCCTCAGGTGGTCGAGCCCCGAGGAGTACGTCCGTATCATGCGCAATTTTGAAAAAAATAATTGCATGCGCGCGCCCGTTCCGCCGCCCAAGCCGACTACGGACTGGTGAGACCCAGGGGGGTCTTTTGCGGAGGTCGGAAGGCCACCCATCCGCACCAGGGCTTAATTACCCCCGCCCTTCATTTTTGCCCGGGGAGCCGGGAATGTACCGGGAACCAGCAGCTAGAGGGGTGAAAATGCGAATAGCCGACATCAAGCCCTACGAGCGCAACGCCCGTCGCAACCAGAAGGCCATACCCGCCGTCGCGGAGTCCATCAAGGAGTTCGGCTTCAAGGGCTCCATCGTGCTCAGGAGCCACGCAGACCCAACCATTGTGTGCGGTCACACGCGCGTCGCGGCCTGCAAGTCGCTCGGCTGGGAGGAAATACCTGACGAGCACATCCAGTGGTGCGATGACCTCAGCGACGACGAGGTGAAGGCGCTGCGCATCGCCGACAACAAGACCGGCGACATAGCCACGTACAACATCTCGATGCTCAAGAGCGAGGTCAAGTCGCTCAAGGACGTGGACATGAGCAGGTTCGGCATCGACTTCAAGAGCAAGGGGCTCAGCTACGGGGCCGAGCGGCTCAAGACCGACAAGGCGTACAACCTCGACCTCGTGAACCGGGGCGCCTGCGGCGCCGACGGGTTTCCCTCCCTCCCCAAGGTGGAGGCGCGGCCGCAAGACCTCGTGGGCTTCAACTACGCGAAGACCACGCCAGCGGAGCGGCGCAAGGGCAAGGGTCTCCACTTCTTCATAGACGACTACCAGTTCGAGCGCGTCTGGACGAGCCCGGGCCGGTACCTGGAGTACCTGCGCGGGTACGATTGCGTGCTCACGCCGGACTTCAGCCTGTACATGGACATGCCTGCGCCGATGCAGGCGTGGAACCGCTACCGGTCGCAGGCGCTGGGCTGGTGGTGGGCGCGGCAGGGCATCACGGTCGTGCCGACGCTCTCGTGGGCGCAGCCGGAGAGCTATGAGTTCTGCTTCTCGGGCGTGCCCAGGCGCTCCACCGTGGCGGTTTCCACCGTGGGCGTGAAGGGCGACGAGGGGGCCACAGCGGTGTGGTTCGACGGCATGCGCGAGGCCATGCGAAGGCTCGAACCGTCGCGCGTGCTGCTCTACGGCGGCGATATTGGTTTCGACTTCGGCGGCGCCGAGGTGGTGGAGTACGGCAACGGTGTGACGGAGAGGATGCGGAATGGGCGGTAGGGGTTCGACAAGCTACTCGTCTTCATCAAAATCGCTCCCGAAGGGGGCGGGCGGGCTCGTCTCGACCAATGCCGGAGATTACGCCGGAATGTCGCAAGAGGCCATCATGGAGGGGCTGTCGAAGCTCGATTACGAGGTGGCCGCGCTTTTCAACTCGCGAGGCGAGCTTATCGGTATAACGACGGACGGAAAGAGCGGGGAGGTCACGGCGTCACCGAGCGTACTTGGATCTCTCAGGTACGCGAAAGACCATCCCGAGGAAAACGGCCCGATGACGCATTTCCACAACCATCCCATCAACGAGAGGACTCAGGGCATCTTCTCCAGCAACGATATAGGCATATATGCGAATGCCGCGGTGGCGCACGACGCGGGGGCGGGCGGGCAGCCCGTGAAGAACGTCGTGAAGACCTCCGACGGGCGGACGTACACGCTCGAATACGTCGGCGGAGGGCGGAAGAAGCTCGCCGGGTTCAAGAATGCCTACGCCTACGAAGAGAGGAAGGCGGCTGCGCGGGCGTCGACCTCAAAGAGCAAAAGCCTGAGCGGGAAAATCTCGTCCGCCGACAACCACTTGACCAAGTGGCTCAGCTCCAACGCCGCAAGCTACGGGTTCAGGTTCAGCCACAGCAAGGGGTGATTGGTCGATGGGAGGCAGGGGAGCACGGAGCGGCACATCGAAGAAGGGGAACCCATATGGGAGCCAATACCATGCGATTCTTACGGTGGGGAACATAAAATACGTCGAAAAGAACACCAAGAGTGCGGAGACCCTTATGGAAACCATGACAAAGGGTAGGGTCTACGCACGGGTTAACAACGGAGAGGTCAAGTCGATTGTTTATTTCGACAACGAAGGCAAGAGAAGCAAGCAGATTGACCTAGCCGATCATTACGGAATCTCACCGCACGTCCATCACGGATACCTTCACGACGAGGGCTCTCCAAACGGAAAGCCTACGAAGCTCACCGTCGAGGAAAGAGCGATGGTTGATACCGTTCTTAAAAACTGGGAAGAATATAAACGCAGGCAGTAGCACAGGATGGAGTGCCCTTGTTAGAGGAGACCCCGGTTCAAATCCGGGCGCCTGCTCCACCGAGCCCTGGAGACGGGGCTTTTTTCATGCCTAAGGAGGCCGTATGGGCGGTAGGGGCGCAAGTAGCGCGACTGCGGGAAAAGCTCCAAGGGCGGTATCTAGGCCGATGGACGCGGCGGACTTCAACCAACTCGCCCAGTATATGCAGAGCACCCACGGCATATCAATCGACCCCAGTGTCAGGAACCTCGATTTCGATGCCGCCAAGCAGGGAATCCAGGGCATCGACAACGTGCTGAACGAGTTTCCCCAGATGGCCGGAACCATAAAGAGCGTCGGATACGACCCATCGACGTCCGCGTACGCCTACGCGACCTATAAGTTTGGGTCGAACGGGCAGCTTGAGGCGTCGCTGTTCATGTCGAGCTATTTCGCCAACCCGCGGTCGCTCAGGGATAGCCTGACAAGAGACGGCGCCTTCCATCCGAAGAACAGCGACGCCATGCAGGTTATGGCGCACGAGGCGGGACATGCTTTGGAGACCGCCATGGCCAACAAGGCATCCTCGAACATCTGGGACGCTTTCGACATGAGGAACAAGAGGAAGCTGTCGACGCGTGTCATCTCGAACGCGTGCCGTCAGGTCAAAAAGACCCCTTACGGCAAGGGCAAGAAGAACGACGACCTGGTCTCGGCGGTGTCGGGCTACGCGAGGAAGAACCGTTCCGAGGCGCTTGCGGAGTGCGTCGGAGACTACATCGCCAACAGGTCGAACAGCAACCCGTTATCACAGGCTGTGTGGGGTATACTTAAAAAAGAGATGGGTTAAAGGAGGAATCCCATGGCCACCAGTGGAGCCACAAAGCAGAAGCCGGTCAAGGCTTCGGAGATCAAGAGCAAGAAGCAGCTCGACAGCCTCGTGAGGTCGGGCAGGCCCATCATGTTCGACGAGCCTTACCCTCAAAAGAAGGTCAAGTCGAAGTAACCCCGATACGAAACGAACCACCGGCCCCGCAAGGGGCCTTTTTCATGGCTTGTGGAGGTGGAGCATGGCCCTAGCGAAACCGGCTGAGATCGCGGCCGACGCGTTCAAGAGCGCGAAATGGGACGAGCTCACGAGCGGGCGCAGGTTCTCGCAGAAGGACGCCCCGACGCTCGCCATCCTCTGCCAGTGGCACAAGATAGCCTCGCAAGCCATGGACGAGCTCGACAACTTCGGCGGGCAGACCGCCTACCAGAACGACATGGGCGACCTGAAACCTTTCCCCCAGATAGGGACGCTCAAGACCGCGAGCGCCGAGATACGGCAGCTCAACAAGCAGCTTGGAATTAATGACGAGGCGGAGCCGGAGGTGGAGGGTGGAAAAGACAACGTGCTCTCCATCGTCGCCGAGCGCCGCGCGAACCGGCGCGCAAGAGCCGCGGGTTAGGTTCGTCCATGGCGAGGTCGACTGCACCGACGGGCCGGACTGCCGCATGCTCGCGTCCTCCGTGGGGCTCGACCTCTTCGAGTGGGAGTCGCGCATAATCGACGACTGGTGCTCGCGCGACGCTGCCGACAGCCCGTCGTATGTCACGTGCGGCCTGTCCGTGCCGCGCCAGAACGGCAAGAACGCCATCCTGGAGGCGTTCGAGCTGTACGTCACGGCGGCGTGCGGCTGGCACGTGCTCCACACCGCGCACCGCGTGAAGACGGCCAAGAAGAGCTTCCAGCGCCTCGTGCGCTACTTCAACGACAAGCGCAACGCATCCCTCTGCGCGCTGGTGGAGAACATCCGGTACACCAACGGCGAGGAGGCCATCTACCTCTCGAACGGAGGCTCGATAGAGTTCTCCGCGCGCTCCCGCGCCGGCAACCGCGGATTCGACGATATCCAGCTGGTTGTCTTCGACGAGGCGCAGGACCTTACGAACGACCAGCTCAACGCCATCATGTTCACGCTGGCGGCGTCCGCCTCCGGCGAGCGCATGATGATCTTCACCGGCACCCCGCCTGACGAGAACAGCCCGGGCGACGTCTTCGGGCGCAACCGCGAGGTGGCGCTGACGTCGAACCCGAAGCGCACGTGCTGGCACGAGTGGAGCATCGAGGCCATGCCGCCCGCGGGCTCCACCTTCCCCGACGTGGAGGAGCTGGTGTACGCCACGAACCCCTCCATGGGGCTCGTGCTTGACATCGACTTCACCGAGGACGAGTTCAACAAGGCCGACCTGCTCGGCTTCTGCGTGGAGCGCCTGGGCTACTGGGTTCCGCGCGGCTCGCAGCAGGCGGCGATACCCGCAGACCTCTGGGACGGCGCGGCAATCAGGGAGATCGCGGGCAAGTACCGCGGCAAGGCGTGCCTAGCTGTCAAGTTCTCGCCCGACGGCTCCACCTACGCCCTGGCCGGCTGCAAGCTCGGCGGGAAGGGGGCGGCTGTGGAGCTGGTGGAGCTCGGCACGACCGAGGGCGGCACGAAGGCGCTCGCCCGCGCCCTCCACGAGCGCAGGAACCGCTACGGAGTCGTGGTCGTGGACGGCCTCAGCGGCGCGGACGCGCTCTGCGACAACATGGTGGAGCTGAAGGCCCCGCGCGGATACGTCGTGCGACCGAGGACGGCCGACATCATCGCGGCCTCCACGGGCCTGCTCGACGAGCTCAAGGCCGGCACGCTCAAGCACTCGGTGCAGCCCGCGCTCGAGGACTCCGCGAAGGGCAGCGTGCGCAGGCCGATAGGCTCGCGCGGAGGATGGGGCTTCGGCCCGACCGAGGCCCACGAGTCAACCGCCATCGAGGCGGCGGCGCTCGCGCTCTGGGGCGCCAGGAACACCAAACGGAATCCGAAACGGAGGCAGGCGCTTCTATGAACCAGCGAGTCACCTACGGGGACGTGCCCATCGACCGCCCCGCGCTCGACGAGGTGCCGGCGGCGTACCGCGACCGCATCGGCGACCTGTTCGACACGTGGGCGTCCGTGCGCGCCCGCAACGCCGTGCTGCGCGAGTACTACGAGATGAAGACCCGCGTGCGCAACCTGAACATCTCCATCCCCGCTAGCGTGTCAGACCGCTTCGCGAACATCGAGGGCGTGGTGGGCTGGTGCTCCAAGGCGGTGCACGCCCACTCCATGCGCTCGGTGTTCGACGGCTACGTGTTCAGCGGCGAGTCGGACGCGGAGCTCGACCGCCTCGTGCGCGAGAACCGCATGCGCTCGCTCTACCAGCAGGCGTGCGCCTCGTCGCTCGTCTACGGCGTGTCGGCGCTCACCGTCATGGCGGGCAACGAGGGCCAGCCCGACGTCGTGGTGCGCGCGTACAGCGCCAACCAGTTCTGCGCCCTGTGGGACAAGGACGAGAACCGCGTGGCGTGCGGCGTGGTGCTCTCGGACGTCGACCGCGACGGCAAGCCGTGCCGCTACGTCGTGCACATGCCCGACGCGGTGCTCACGCTCGAGCGTATCGACGGGGCTGGTTACGGCATTGCGGAGGATGCGCTCACGCGATGGGCGTGCGAGGTGGAGCCCAACCCCATGGGGCGCCCCCTCATGGAGGTCATCGTCCACGACCCCGACATAGACCGCCCGCTCGGGCACTCAATGCTCACCCCCGAGCTGACCGGCATCGTGGACAAGGCCATGCGCGACGTGTTCCGCATGGAGATCGGGGCGGAGTTCTACACGTTCCCGCAGCGGTACATCCTGGGCGCGGCGGAGGATCTCTTCGCGGCCCCGCCCGAGCCGGACGCCGAGCTCGACGAGGACGGCGACCCGGTGGACGCCGACGGCAACAAGCTCCCGCGCGTCCAATCGCCGGTGGCGAAGTTCCAGGCATACATGGGGGCGCTGCTCGCCATCACGCGCGACGAGGACGGCGACGTGCCGCAGGTGGGCCAGTTCTCGCCGACGAGCGCGGAGAACTTCACCATGGCGTTCGAGAACGACGCGCAGCGGTTCAGCGGCGCGACGAACGTTCCGCTCGCCCAGCTAGGCGTGCTGTCCAGCACGTACACGTCATCGGACGCCCTCAACGCGACGAACGACCCGCTCGTGCTCGAGGTGGAGACCATGAACCGGCGCAACGCCGAGGCCATGGAGTCCGTCGCGCTCATGATGCTCGCCGTGCGGCAGGGCGTGCCCATCGACGCGCTCGACCCGTCCGCCCGCGCCGTGCAGGCGTGCTTCCGCGACCCGTCGAAGCCCACGCTCGCATCGCGCATGGACGCGTGGAGCAAGTTCGCGGGCATCGACCCATCGATAGTGGGTACGGACGTGTTCTACGAGGGCATGGGCCTCGACCAGCCGACCATCACCCGCCTCAAGAGCGAGAAGGAGCAGGCGGGCGCCATCGCCGCTCTGAACCAGATAGCGGCAGCCATGTCACCGCAGCAGCCCGCAGCGGAGGTGGAGGATGGTTCCTAAAGACCTCTTCGACCGCTACGACGCGGCACTCGGCGCGAACGCAGCCTTGATGCGGCTCGCCGTCACGGAGCTCGTGGCGCAGGTCGCCGGGGGAGCAGACCTCCACCAGCTGTACGCGGCCCTCGTTGCCGAGTTCGGGCGCTACGCGGCCGCGGCGGCGGTGGAGTTCTACCAGTCGTGCCGCGACTCATCTGGCGTACCCACCCCGTACGAGGCGGTCATGTATGACCTCGACGACTCCGATGCGCTCGCCGGCGACGTAGCCCGTGCGCTTGCGTCGGGTGCGCAGCTCGACCGGCTCGCGCAGCGCGTCGACGCGTCCGCAAGGCGCCGCGTCATGGAGCGCGCCGACGAGGTGCTGCTGAGGAACGCCCAGCGCGACCCGGCGCACCCGAAATGGGCGCTCGTTCCTCACCCGGGGGCGTGCGCGTGGTGCCGCTTTCTCGGGTCGCAGGACTTCGTGTACAACAAGCGCGCCACGGCGCTCGCGGCGCGCCACGACAACTGCCTGTGCACGCCCGTCGTGGACTTCGACGTGGAGAACCCGCATCTGGACGGCTACGACCCCGACCGCTACTTCGGCGAGTACGCCGACGCCCGGGCAGAGGTGGAGCAGGAGGCCCGCGACGAGTGGGCGGCCATGTCCGCCGAGGAGCGCGGCAAATACGCCCAGAAGGGCAGGGGCGCGTACGACCATTTCCTGCGCAACAAGATCGTCGGCAGGATGGCGCAGGGCGCCCAAGACGAGTGACAACAGCCCCGTGGGAGGGCGGACGTGCGACGGCACATTAATCACGTGCGCAAGCTGTCATGCGCGGGGGACCGGACACGCTCCCGGCCCCCATCTGCCAGCCATAGAAGCGAAACCGGCCCCGAGAGGGGCCCTTTTCATATCCACGCACCGCGGGCGGCGGACAACGCCCGCGCCGACACGCGCTGGGGCGCGGAAAGGAGCCGAAATGGCCGAGAACACCGTGACCACGGGAGAGCAGACCCCCGCAGCTGAGGGGTCTGCGCAGGAGAAGACGTTCACGCAGGAGGATGTCGACCGCATCGTCAAGGAGCGCCTCGCGCGCGCCAAAGCCACGCCGCCAGCCGACTACGACGAGCTGAAGGCGAAGGCCGCGAAGTACGACGAGGCGCAGGAGGCCGCCAAGACCGAGCTTGAGCGCGCCAACGAGCGCGCCGCGAAGGCCGAGCGTGCGCTCGCGGACGCCCAGGCCGCCATCGAGCACACCGAGCTCGTGGCAAAGGTGTCCAAGGAGACGGGCGTGCCCGCGTCGCTGCTCCACGGCTCGACCGAGGAGGAGCTGACGGCGAGCGCGTCGGCCATCTCCGACTACGTGAAGGCGTCCGCGCCCGGCTACCCGCGCGACAAGGGCGGGGCCGCGGGCGGCCAGGCCGTCACCGTCGACTCCATCGAAGCAATCAAGAACCCGGTGGAGCGCATCCGCGCCCGCGCGGCGCACGCCGACCTCTACCGGCGATAGGAAGGAATGACACATGGCAGTCATCACCAACACAACGACGACCACCGACCTCAACTACGCGCTCGACCAGGAGATGGTCATGAACTTCACGGGCGAGTCCGACCGCCTGCTCGAGATCCTGGGCCTTCTCGGCTCCGTGGAGACCATGACGGCCGGCCAGGCGCTTCAGCAGGTCACCATCACAGGAAGCCTCAACAACGCCAAGACCGACGCGAGCGACCTCTCGGGCGCCTCGGGCGCGGTGACGCTCGGCTCCAGCTCCGGAACCGCCTACGTCGAGGGCGACGAGGTCGCGCTCTCGAAGTACACCGTCTCCAAGACGCCAGTAGGCGTGGTCGAGGTGGAGCCCTACCGCAAGCTCACCACCGCGCAGGCCATCCTGAAGAGCGGCTACGAGGTCGCCGTGCTCCGCACCGACCGCAAGATGCTCGCCCAGGTGCGCTCGCAGATCATCTCCAACTTCTTCACCTTCCTCGCGACCGGCACCGGCACCTCCACCGCCGGCGCGAGCCTCCAGGCGATGCTCGCGAACATGGACGCGTCCCTCGGCGACACGCTGGAGACCAACGCGGACGAGACCGACCGCGTCATCCACTTCATCAACCGCCAGGACGCCGCGGAGTACCTCGGCGCCAAGGAGGTCACGACCCAGACCGCGTTCGGCATGACGTACATGCAGGACTTCCTGGGCATCCAGAACGTGTTTGTCACGAACAAGGTGACCAAGGGCACCGCGTGGGCCACACCGGTGGAGAACATCCACGTGTTCGGTCTGGACTTCTCCAGCCTCGCCACGGCGGGCCTCACGTACACGCAGGAGGCCAACGGCCTCATCGGCGTTGCGCACACCCCGGCGTACGACCGCGTTTCCGCCGAGACCCACGTCATCAACGGCATGCTGCTGTTCCCGGAGGTCAAGAACTACATGGTCAAGGGCACCATCACGCCCACGGCTTAAGGAGGGCACATGAAGGCGAAGGTAACGAGGGCGTACATCGACCGCATCACGGGCGCCATGCACCTCAAGGGCGACGATGTGGAGCTCACCAGCGAGCGCGCGGCGGAGCTGTCCGCGGGCGGCTTCGTCGAGGTTGAGCGCACCGCGCCCGACTTTGAGAGCATGACCGTCAAGCAGCTCAAGGAGCGCATCGCGGCGGCGGGCGGGAAGTTCCCCGACCGAGCCAAGAAGGCCGAGCTGGTGGAGATCGCGAAGGGGCTCTAGATGGGGCAGACGTACGCGACGGTCGAGCAATACCGCACCGACACGGGGGACTCCACCACGCCCGACGAGCGCGTGGAGGCCATGCTCGACCAGCAGTCGGCGAAGCTCAGGCCGCTCGCTGGCATCCGCCAGGGGCTTGAGCTCGACGGGGACGCGCTGCTGCTCGCTCGGGCCCTCGTGACCGACGCCGCCCGCAAGGCGCTCGTGCCGCCCACGCTCGAGGGCGTGGACATGACCGGGGCGTCTTCCGGCAGCTTCAGCGCGAACGGGTTCTCGGCGAGCATGCAGCTCTCCAACCCGAGCGGAACGGCCTACTTCGACCGCTCCACCCTCTCGGCGCTCCGGCGCCTACTGGGCGCGTCCCAGCGCATCGGCACCGTGTGCCCCGGCTACGGGGGCTGCCGATGATGGGGGAGGAGGTCACGGTCTACCGCCGCGAGAAAACAGGCGAGGACTCAATGGGCGAGCCGGTGTACGAATGGGGCGCGGAGCGGGTGGAGGACTGCCTCGTGCGGCCGCTCGCCGGCTCCGACCTCTCAGACCCGGCGCGCCCGGACGGCGTCCGCGCGTCGTACAGCGTCGCGCTGCCCAAGACGTACACGGCCGACATGGCCCCACTCGCCCACGCCCGCGTGTCCCTCACGGGGCGCGGAATGGCGAACGACCCTTCCACGGCGCTTCGCGTGGTGGGCGAACCGGACGTCACGCGCCCGTGCCCCACGGCGTGGGACATCGTGGTTTCGCTGGGGAGGGTCGATGGCTGATAGCTACAAGTTCGGGAGGTTCAAGGTCAACCGGGGCGGGGTCGCAGCGACCCTCAAGACGGGGGCCGTCCGGGCGTGGGTCGGCGAGACCGTTGACTCCGTCGCTTCGGCTGCTAACGCGCAGGCCGAGGGCAGGCGCTCCACCATCGGCGCGAAGACGCGCGGCATCCTCATGAAGCGCGACCCGTCGGCGTTCGGCTCGCACCCGTACGAGGGCGTCGTGAAGGCGGGCAGCTTCGACACGCTGGGCGTGGTCAGGCCCGCGACCGCCGAGGGGGCCTACGACTCGAACCAGCACCACACGCTCGACTCTTACAGGCATTGATAAAAGGAGGTGCCGCATGGCCATGCCCGACGTTCAGGGTGGGCTCAGGCGCTCGCTCGCGTCGGCGCTCCCCGGCGTGGAGGTGCGCGTGAGCGTGCCCGACCCGAGGCCCCCCACCCTCGTGGTGGTGCGGCGTGAGGGCGGCAGACGCGAGAACGCGCTCATAGACCGCGCCGGCGTAGGCATCGACTGCTGGGCTCCCACCGAGGCCGATGCGTACGCGCTCGCCGACCGCGTGGCCGAGGCCATGGACGCGCTCCGCTTCGCCGACGGGTGGGCCGACGTGTCCATGGAGTCCATGCGCAGCGACTACGACGTGGTGGCGAAGAGCCCGCGCTGGTACCTCTCATACACGATAAAGGCATACAAACCGAAACAGTAGAAACAGGAGGTCATCATGGCCGAAACATTGGGAGAGCTTAACAACTCGCTCGTAACCGTCGGCAAGCCGGTGGACGGCGGCTGCTGCTGGACGAGCTTCGCAGAGGAGCCGACGCTCCCCACTGACGCGTCCACGAAGATGAGCACGCTCACGGGCTTCGAGTCCCTGGGCGAGCTGTCGGAGAACGGCTACACGGTTTCCAAGGCGGTCACGTCGAACAAGTTCAAGGGATGGCACGGCTCCGTCGTGCTCACGTCCATCTCGGACGAGGACCATACGTTCAAGCTCGAGTTCATTGAGGTCAACCGCCCCTCGGTGGCGAAGCTCCGCTACGGCTCGGGCAACGTGGAGGCGGGCGAGGACGGCTCCGTGTCGCACGTGAAGGCCGTCGTGGGTACCGACGTCAAGGTGCCGCTCGTCATCGACGAGCTCGATTCCAACGGCTTCCTCATGCGCACCATCATCAAGCAGTGCACCATCGACTCCTTCGACGACGTGCCGCACCAGCGCGGCTCGCTCATGGTGTACGGCATGACGTTCACCGCAATCGACACCGGCGACGGCAAGTACTACGACATCTTCCGCGCGAAGCCCGCCACGGCTTAAGCGCGACCAGTCAGGCCGGGGCGTCCGCAGGGGCGCCCCTTTCTCTCTAGGAGGCTCGATTCGATGAATCCCGAGTACATGAAGCGCATGGGCTCCAAGGAGCTTGAGGCGTACGCGCAGGCGATGGGCTTCACCACCGCGGCGGGCAAGGACGCGGCGGCGCAGGTGGAGATCATCAACCGCAAGCGCGAGCGCGCGGCGGAGGTGAGCGTGCTGGGCGTCGACCTGTCCGTGCCCGTCAAGCGCGCCCACGACAAGCGCGTGAACGACCTGCTCAACAAGCGCGGGCGCACGGACGCGGACGTCATGGAGGCGTTCCGCATCCTGCTCGGCGACGACCAAATGGCAGAGCTCGTGAAGGCCGCGACCGACGAGGACGGCACCTACGACGAGGTGGCCCTGTCGTTCGCGTTCAACCAGATCCTCGCGAGCAAGCAACTAAAAAACTTCTGACGCTCGCCGAGCTGGAGGAGGGCCGCGTGGCCGAGCTGCGCCACGACTTCAGGAGATGGTATGGGTGCAGCTACGACGAGGTGGAGCCAGAGGAGGCCATAGACCTCATACGGACGCTCCCGCGCGGCTCGCTCTGGCGCTCGGCGCAGGTGGAGTTTGGCGAGCTCACCGACGAGGAGGAGCTGGCGGCACAGATACAAGACCGCATCTACCAGCTCATGCAGCTCATCGCCACGCGCACCACCGAGGGCGCGCCGCGCGTCACGCGCCCGCACGACATGCGCGAGCGCAAGCGGGCGGCGGAGAAGGCGCGGGAGGCCCGCAGGAGGCTCGAGGAGACGGAATGGGAAGAGGTGGGGTAGTTGGCTGAGATCGGCAGCGCGTCGCTGCTCATCGTGCCGAAGTTCGACAACCTTACGGCGAGCATCGACAAGGCGCTGGGGGCGGCCGAGAAGCCCGCCACGTCACGGGGCAAGGGAATCGGCGAGAGCACGGGCAAGGGGTTCTCCACCGGTCTGTCGTCCTCGGGCGCGGCCATCGGCGCGTTCTCGGCGCTCGCGAGCAGGGCGTTCGACTCAATCACATCGCACATCGGCTCCGCCATCTCGCGCTTCGACACGCTGAACCAGTACCCCAAGACCATGGAGATGCTGGGCTACAGCACGGAGGAGGCGTCGGCCTCCATCGAGAAGATGAGCGACCGCCTCTCCACCCTGCCCACGCGCCTCGACGACATGACCTCCATGGTGCAGGGCATCGTGGCCATCACGGGCGACCTGGAGCAGGCCACGGACGCGGGCCTCGCGCTCAACGACATGCTCGTGGCATCCGGCTCGAACCAGCAGCTCGTGACCGCCGCCATGGAGCAGTTCCGCCAGATGCTCGCCAAGGGCAAGCCGGAGATGGAGGACTGGAAGAGCCTCACGTCGGCCATGCCCGGCCAGATGCAGCAGCTCGCGGAGGCCATGCTCGGGCCGACGGCCAACGCCAACGACCTCTACGCGGCGCTCGGCGGCGGCAAGAACGACCCGACCATAACCATGGACCAGCTCCTCGACAAGATGATTGAGCTGGACACCGTGGGCGGCCCTAGCATCACGAGCTTCAAGGAGCAGGCCGAGACGGCGGCGGGCGGCATCCAGACGGCGATGGCGAACACATCGAACGCCATCACCAAGGGCCTTGCCGGCACGCTGGAGTCCATCGGCAAGGAGAACATCGCCGGGGTCTTCAACGATATCAAATCGGGTATCAACGACGCCTTCGGAACCATCAACTCGGTCGTGAGCACGGCCATGCCAGCCGTGAAGTCGCTCTACGGCGCGTTCAAGGAACTCGTGCCCATGCTCACCGGGGCGGCCGGCGGCTTCCTCGCGTTCAAGGGTGTATCGGCTATCTTCTCGAAGCTCTCCGGCGCGGTCTCCACCGTCAAGGCCCTCGGCGAGGCGTTCTCCCTCACGGCGGGCGGGGCGGGAACGCTCACGGAGTCGCTCGCGGCCGTCGGCATCGGCATCAACCCGGTTGCGGCGGCGATAGGCGCCCTCGCCGTCGTGGCCGGCGTCGCGGCGACCGCGTTCTCCGACTGGCAGCAGAAGCAGGAGAACCTGACGGCCGCAACGCAGGGGCTCTCCGACGCCGTGGCGGACACCACCTCGCTCGACGAGTACTCGGGCCGCATCCGCGACGTCGGCGAGGAGGCGTCGTTCTCGGCCATGTCCGTGGACGAGCTGGCTGAGTCCACCGCCAAGCACGTGGAGGTCATGCAGCAGAACAACGCGAAGGCCCAGGAGACCATCGCGACCCTCTCCACCGCGCAGGGCATCATCAACCAGTACGCGGGCCAGACCGACCTCTCCGCGCAGGCGCAGGGACGGCTCGAGTGGGCGCTCCAGACCCTCAACGAGCAGCTGGGGCTGAACATCTCGCAGCAGGACGTCGCGAACGGCCAGTACACCGACGCCGACGGCAACGTGCAAAACCTCACCCAGAGCATCAACGAGCTGGTGGAGGCGAAGAAGCGCGAGGCGCAGGCCGCGGCCCTCACCGCCAACCTCACCGAGGCGTACCAGGTGCAGGCGGATGCAGCCGACACGCTTGCGCAAGCCCAGAAGGACTACAACGACCGCGTGCAGTGGCACCTCGACGCGAACCCGGGTATCACGCGGGCGAGGGCCGAGGAGCTCGCCGCCACGTCGAACGAGGCCCGCGCGCTGGAGGACGCGACCGACCAGTACGATGCCGCGACGAAGGGCGTCAAGGATCTCGAGACGGAGGTCGGCGACCTCGCGGCGGCAACGAGCGAGTCGGCGGACGCGTTCGACGAGTGGGGCCTCTCCACCGGCGCTCTCTTCAGCTCGCAGCTCGAGTCGTACGGCACGAACCTCTCCATGCTCAAGGACGACCTGCGCTCGCTCGGCGCGGACACCACGCAGCTCGGCACGCTCACCGAGGAGCAGCTGGGTCAGCTCGCCGCGACTTACGACGGAACGGCCTCCTCCATCATCGGCCTGCTCGACGAGTGGGGCGTGTCGATGGACGAGACCGCCAAGAGCGCCGCTGAGATGGCCGACGAGATCAACGGCGTGCTCGAGGGGTTCGGCGGCGGTTTTACCGAGTCACTGGAGGGCGCGGGCGTCGACCTCGACACCTTCGCGCAGAAGCTCGCGGCGGCGGGCGTCTCCACCCAGCAGCTCAAGGACTACGGCGCGTCGAACATTCAGGAGCTCGCGACCATCTTCCAGGGCAACGTTGACATGATGGTGTGGGCCATCGAGAACTACAACAACGTGCCGATCCTCGACAAGAACGGCGTGGCCAACATCGATGACGTCTCGCTCATCGACGCGCAGAACAACATCTGGACGTGGAACGGCTCGACGCTCGTGAACCAGTACGGGCAGGCCATCGTCGACGACACGCAGCTCATCGACGCCCAGGGCAACGTCTGGGTGTGGAATGGCTCCACGCTGGTGCCGCTCAACACCACCGCAACGGTGGAGGGCAACGCCACGGACGGAAGCGCCGCAACGGGCATCGACGACACCAACACCGCGGCATCGAGCATGGTCGACAAGGGCGTGAAGGCGCAGGTAGACGGAAACGCGCTCTCCGTGGCCCCGCAGATTCAGAGCACGGCGGACGCCATCAAGGCGCTCAAGAGCAAGACGGTCAACGTGTCCGTGAACTACTCCACCTCGGGCTCGGCCCCGCATGCGGCGGGCGGCATCCGGCTCAACGCCGACGGCGGCATCCGCCCCCACGCGGACGGCGGAATCGTCCCGCGTTACCACGCCGGGGGCGCAATCGCCACCAAGGCCGTCCCGCTCGACATCGTGGGCGAGGACGGTGCCGAGGCCATCGTGCCGCTCACGAACCGCCGCTACAGCGAGCCCTTCGCCGAGGTCATCGCCGAGCAGGTGGAGGACAAGCGTGCCGACGCGCCCACGACCGTGAACCAGACGGTCAACTTCAACCAACCCATTCAGAGCCCGTACCAGGTGAGGGCCATGCTCAAGCGCTACGCGACGTACGGATTGGCAGGTGCACGCAGATGATCTACCAAGAGGAGGCCGGGGACGGTCTGCGCATCGTGCGCTCGGACGGAGCGGAGATGGTCTGCTCGATGATGAGCGACCGGGGCTGGAAGGTCGCGCAGGACGGCATGGATGACTTCATCGACATGCAGCTCGACGTGGTCACAAGCGCGAACGTGCTGACGGACGGCTCGGCGCTCGTGAGCAAGCGCGTGGGGGAGGTGGAGCGCACCTGCTCAATCTTCTACGCCGGGGATACCGCACCCTCCACCGTGCGCACCGAGTGCCTGAGCTTCTTCAACCCGAAGCGCTCCTTCGAGGTGCACGTGACGCATCTCGGTGTGACGCGCTGGTGCGAGGGCGAGCTGGTGGAGGTCAAGTGCGAGCTGAAGCCGGGCAACCATCCCTGCGAGTGCACGTTCACACTGCTCTGCCTGGACCCGTACCTCAGGAGCGAGGACGGGCACGAGCATTCTTTCGGAGACGCGACGGGCACCTTCGGGTGGCCTTTCATCTCGGTGACGGATGCCATCGTACCGGGCGCCAAACGCGTGCCGGTGGGCTTCCCCATATCGGTGCTCGTGTACGACGGCATCAACACGATCTACAACGCGGGGGATGTCTCCACGACGTACACGGTGCGTATCGAGGCGAAGGGTTTCCTGCGCAACCCGACCATCACCAAGGACGGACGCTTCGTGAAGGTGCTCATCGACATGGAGGCGGGGCAGGTCCTTGTAATCGACTTCCAGAAGACCCCTCCCACGGTGGAGCTTGACGGGTCGAACATCATCGGCCTGTGCTCGCGAGACTCCTCATTCACGCACATGGCGATGCAGACCGGGGCGAATTTGTTCACCTTCACCATCGACAACATGGAGAACTACGCGCTCGCCGACGTGCAGATTCTGTACAACGACCGGTATACGGGGGTGTGATATGGCTATCGAACCGGTAGGGATCGAGCCGCTCGAAGTCTTCGCCATGGATGCCGGCTTCAACAGGATGACCGGCTCCATCCCGTACCGAAGCCTCATATGGCACCGCAGGTACTACGAGCCGGGTGAGTTCGAGCTGTACGTCCCGGCGAGCATCTATGACCCAGAATGGTCATACATATACACAGACAACCGCCCGGAGACCGGCATCATCCAGAAAGTGGAGGTGACGGACGATTCCGCCGTGGAGGGTGGTGACGATACCATCATCCTGTCGGGGTTCTTTCTGGAGGCCGACCTAAACCGTTTCGTCTTCCTTATCGAGGAGACTGAGCAGGAGAAGCGCTATGAGTTCAGGCCGGTGCGTGCGCAGGCAGACCCGGTGCGTCTGTGGCAAGACCCCGATACGGGCGAGCTGTATGTCACAGTCGGCTCGTGGCCCGGTCGCATGAAGGAGGAGTACCGCGAGATCTACCAGAAGGGGTGGCCCATTAGCGAAGGGCATCTTGCTCCTCCAGAAGACCGTGTTAACGTCGTGGAGAACGGTTTCGTCGAGATCCCCATGACCACCACCGGAGGGCAGTCCTCCAAGGGTGACATATCGTGGAACGGCTACGAGATCCTTTACTCGGATTCTTACGACTTCTATTTCGGTAGAACGGAAGCAGGCGATATTGACACATCGCAGATCATCTCCACCGACAAGGACGGGGCCGAGCACACCTACGACACTGTCGTGACGTTCCCTAACGTGGGCTCCACCCAGGGCAGCGGCCAGAACCAGTCGGCAATCGTCAAAGACGAGGATGGGAACTACATGGTCGCGCCGACCATCGCCGTCGGAGAGAACCAGACCTACCAGCGCCGGATAGCCCAGTGGGAGGAGAACCTGGGTGAATGGGACGTGGTTGCTGAATTCCCCGGCGACGTCGTGCACATGGTGACCGTCAAGGGTCCGTACATGGTGCACCTGGAGATCGGTGACACCATGGTGTCCCGCGACAGCGTGGAGACCGTGATCCTCTACGCGCAACGGCTCTTCGGAAACACCATGTACTACGACGAGCCGAAGTTCTCCGGCGTGAACAAGGTGACAGACCCCACATTTAAGTATTTCGGTGATCTCGCGTTCTCCGAGATGAAGGAGATCCAGGCGAGCGTCAGGGTGTTCTTCAACTTCCAGGCCAACCAGATGGTTTTCCAGTTGTGGAAGGGCCGCGACCTGACTCAGGGAGCGTACCAGAACGACGGCACCGAGGAGCAGGCGGCCACCATGGCGGTGACGATGCCGACACTACCCGCCGAGTACACCGAGCTGGAGTACATCGAAGGAACCGGTACGCAGTACATCGACACCGGCATCTCCGCTACGGAAGGGTTCACGTTCGACGCCGACCTCATGGTGACCGGGGCACCGTCCACGAAGAAAGCCGGTATCATCGGTGCGCATCAGGAGAGCGACCCATATCTCAGGAGCTACTTCAACTTCAACGAGCAGACGTACGAGATAGCAGCCGGAGACAATTACGGCAAGTTCGGCACCATAGCGGTAAACTCGCGTGTTCTGCTCCACGGCTGCAACCGCGACCAGATGGTTTCGGCATCCGTGAACGGTGCGCCCCAGGTGATCCAATGGCAGGCGCAGGGAAGTGTTGGGTACTCGCCGAAGACGCTCCACCTCTTCATGGTGAACGGCGGCGCACAGTGGTTCGAACCTGCCCGTATGCGTGTTTACTCCTGCAAGATCTACACAGACGGCCCCATGCTGCGGAACATGGTGCCAGCCCGCCGCGACAGCGACGGTGCGGTGGGTATGTATGACACTGTGAGCGGGCAGTTCTTCGGCAACTCGGGAACGGGGGCCTTCGTAGAAGGGCCCGCCATCGAGTATCCCGAACCAGAGCCGACGCCGGTGGAGAAAGCCCCGTGGGCGGTTTTCAGCGATGAGTGGGGGACCATCTACGGGTACAGCGCCAGTGTGGACACCAGCAACTACAAGAACCTCTGCTACGTGCTGTACGACTACGACGTGCCGCTCATGTGGAACGAGGACGGCAAGCCACAATGGATCACGTACTCGTACCCTGTCAACAGTGACGGCACGCAGGACTCGGACTCCGACTACGACCAGCTTGAAAACGAATCTGGCGGGACTGCGCACATCCCGTGGGAGAACAAACGCGGGGTGGAGCGCGTGCGCCTGGAAGACGGGGAAGACCTCGACTACGAGACGTACCTCGACCTTCGCAGCGACAAACCCCCGTTCGATGACTGGTGGTCGCGCGGTGCCCAGGGTGGCACTGACGGCAGTGAGGAAGGCAGCGAGGAGGGCAGCGGCTCCACACAAGACGAGCATGACCTCACCGGCCTCAAGGAGATGTATGACGCATGGGCACAGCACTACAAGGACGAGGGCAAGAAGGAGCTTGAGACCAACTGGGCCGTCGTGCGCAACCTCGACACCGGAACGCTCGTGACAACGCGCTACTTATACGACTGGGATTTGGGCGATAAGGTCGACATAGAGGTGAGCCTGATCGGCTGGGTGGAGACCGCCCGCATCATCGAGGTCGAGGAAGTTCACGAGTCGGGGCATTCGGAGGTGCGCCTGACCATGGGCGAGCAGAAGCTCACGACGGCAGACAAAGCGGCAAGGAGGAAATGATGCCAGTAGGCAACTTGACACGTCTGGAGTCATACCCGTTCGACTCCAACCCACCGAGCACATACGACGATTACGGAAGGCCGGTATATGACCGAGCCGTGGGTGCACGCATGCTCCGATACACCTACGAGCAGTTCTTCAGCGACGGTGTTTTCGGCACGCCCGCCAATGCACTGCAGATCGGAAAAGCCAGCTCCGGACTCGCCGTCACCATCCAGCCGGGTATGTTCATCATCAACGGCTCCATCGGTGCGGTGGTGGGAGAGCCTCTCACACTCCAGCTCGCAAGCTCCGCCCCGAAGGGTGTTGTGAAGTACGCCGTCATGCTGCGCTATGACAACAACCAGGCGTACCGTAGCCTGTACTTCCGCGTGGTGGCGGGCGAGGCGGGCGGTGACGCGCCGACCCCAGAGACTGGCACACCCGAGGTCAAGGAATACCGCCTCGGCTATGTGACAGTGCCGTCAGGATCTGCGGACATGAGCGCAGCGACCATCACGAACGAGAAAGGTACGGTGACGTGCCCGTACTCAGCCCCGTTCGAGGAGATCGACCTGAGCGAGGTCGTGTCAGACGCCCAGAACCAGGCGGACGCAGCGCTCGACCAGTACCTGGATTATGTCAAAGAGTACTATGACCTGGTTCTGTCAGCCGTCGACGGCACCACAGCCGGGCACCTGCAGGAGCAAATTGACGAGCTGAAGAGTTCGGGAGGAATCGCTGACGCAATCGACCCGAATTACCTCGCGTACCAAGATCCAGACGGTGACTTGGTAAACAAGGTCGGAATTGTTGAAAATGCCGTAGGTACGCGAGAGCTGAAGGACGCTGCAGTCACCGAAGACAATCTCGCTGACCTTTCCGTAACCGATATGAAGCTGAGCTACAAGATTCAGGACCTTCTAGGCATCATGACAACAGAAGGTTGGAATTACCAAAAATACCTCGACCATATGAACGGCCTACCGAGCACGGCAGAAAAGGAAGCGTTCGTAAACACGTATGTCACGTCTTCAACTTTTCAGTCATGGTCGCTTGCGAATGAGATCGCATTTGTGAACGCGGCCCCAGCATCGACTCAATTGAAGTTGGCGCGTTACATCCAGTGGGGCGCGCTGGATGTCGAGACTATGTTCACGACCATCAAGCAGCTCCCCGCTGTGGCGCAGCCCAGTGTCGTAGGCAATACGTGGGATGTCGATTGCGGGTCATACGGAGTCAACAAGTTCAAAGTTATCGGGATAAACCACGACAACATGGTGAGCGGCGGAAAGGCACTAATTACCATGGAGGCAACCAAGCCGTTCATTGCTATGGAAGGGGCAACATCCCGTAGCCAGTATTTTGGCGAGTATGACCAGTGGCCGCTCAGCTCAACTCTGGAAGACCTCTATTCAAAAATTGAAGAGTCGTATAAAAGCCGAATTGTTCAAGTGTACAAACAGAAAGTCGTGGAAACTGGTAGTTATCAATATTCGGTAAAGTCATACCCCGTGCATGCGTTCACGCTGTCTGAATTGGAGTACGCCGGTTCGAACTCGCATGGCATGCCCGGATGGACGGAAAGCAGGTATCAGTACTACGCCGAAGGCGGGTCGTACGTCCATGAGAGAAACACGGATAGCGATTCGAGAATAATGCTGCTTATGCGTTCACCCGGAGTAGGTGGTAACCAGGGCTACGTACCAGCCATGTCATTTTTTAAATACTATACCGATCCTGAATTGGATAACGGCTACTCGGCATTATCGAATCAAACCCACTGTCCAGCTTTCTGCTTGAACTTCTAAGGAGGGGTTTCTGTGATTCTTTACGACGGGGTGTCCCCGATTGCGTTCACGACTATCGGAACGAAGACAAGGGATGAAATGCTCGCAGATGATTGGCTGAAGCGAATCGTATGCGAACCAACAGTGCTGTACGATGATGGTGCGGGGAGCGTCTATTCATTCGAGTATTTGGAAACCGCCGCACATCGCCAAGGCGTGCTCATGGGCGACGATGTTCAAGCATGCTTCGAAGAGACTAAAGCAAAATTTGACGGCACCTACAAGGCACCCGGTGTGGCAGAAGCGCAAGCCACTGCCGACGAGGCCAAGGCCATCGCCGAGCAGGCGGGCACCGACCCTCAGCTGCAGGCCCTCGCGACGCTTCAGGTCTCCACCATGAGTTTCGACTCCACCCCTTCGGACGAGGTGGTCAAGTTCATCAACTACTGGCCGGACTGGAAGCCCGACACCGCATACAAGCACAACGACCCGCTGACATACGGCGGCAAGTACTGGCGTGTATCAAAAGATCTCACGTCTCAGAAAATCTACCCGCCCGGAACAGCTGAGAGCGAGTACTACCCGGTGGAGCTTGCGCCGGATGGCATCATCATCTTCCACCAGCCCGGTGGGGCATACAACGCCATCCAGAAGGGAGAGAAGCGTCATTACCCGGACGCGGACGGCCCCGTCTACGAGGCTCTGGAGACCACTTCGTACAGCCCGGATGCCTATCCGCAGCACTGGAAGATGGTGGAGTAAGGCGGAAACGACAATCTAGACGGCGAATTCGCGGAAAACCTGCGAATATCGCACCGAAACGGCCCTTCGGGGCCTTTTTGTTAAGGAGGCGGAATGCATCCGTTGGTTATACCTGGAATCATCGAGCTGACCGAGACCGAGATGTGGAGCATCACGTTCGCGTGCGTGATGATGGCCATGGACATCTTCACGGGCTTCCTCGGGGCCTTCGTGCGCGGGTGCGTATCGAGCACCAAAATGCGCGAAGGCATCGGCCACAAGGCCATGCTCATCCTGCTCATCGTGCTGGCCGCGCTCGTGCAGACGGCTACGCTCCACATCGGCGACATGGGGTGGGCGGTGCCGCTCATCATGCCGGCATGCATCTACATCATCGTGATGGAGGTCGCGTCAATCGTGGAGAACATCGAGGCGGCCTACCCGGGCCTGAGCGAAACCCCGCTGCTCAAGCTCTTCGACCGCATCTCTGGCGCAGGCGGTGGCGATGACGATGAATGACGAGCTCGACGAGGTCATGGCGCAGGATAAGGGCGACGCGCCGGACGTAGCCCCCATCGAGGAGGTGGAGTATGGCGACGCCGAGTGAGGTCTTGACCATCGCGGCCGCCGAGATCGGCTACGACGTGTCCGCCGACCCCTCCACCGGCTCCAAGTACGGGCGCTGGTACGCGCAGGCGCACGGAAGCTATTTCGGCTCCACCGGTGTGCCCTACTGCGCCATGTTCGTGTCGTGGTGCTTCGCTCAGGCCGGGCAGGATTGTCCGGGGCTCCCAGCGGCGGCGTGCTCGGTCATCCTCAACGGCGCACGAGCGGCCGGCCTCGTGCTCGCCGACAAGAAGCAGGCCGAGCCCGGCGATATCGTGATATTCAACTGGGGAGATGGCGGTTCAACCACCGACCACGTCGGACTGGTGGAGCTGAACCGCGGCTCGTACATCCAGACCATCGAGGGCAACACCACGAGCGGCTCCGGCGGCAACCAGGGCAACGGCGGGGTGGTGGCACGCCGCACGCGCAACTGGGGCGTGGTCAACTCAATCATTCGACCTGTATGGGAGGAAGATATGCAGGCATCCGACGTGTGGGGCTACAACTACGACAACAGCGCCCCGGGCGGCAACGTGTACAACACGGTGTGTTTCGAGATCCCGGGCGCCATCAAGGCGCTGCAGGTGACCGTAGACGCGCAGACCGCCGCCATCAAGGCGCTCGCCGAGTCGCAGGGCGCAGACCCCGACGCGATCGCCAAGACCGTGAGCGACGCCGTGGCGAAGAAGCTCGAGAGCATCGACCTCAGCGTGACGGTGGGGGATTAGCCCTAGGCGGACAACCGTATATGCATAGAAAAAGACCCCTCTCCACCTTCGGGTGGGGAGGGGCTGTTTCCGTATCTGGACGTTGGCTAAGTTTTGGCTAAGTCTCGTTTTTTCCTCGTTTTGGTCTGATGTGCTCGGAATGAGTTCCCAGCTAAAAAAGTGTGCTCGTTTTGCTCGTATAGTCTTGACGCAACCAAAACGCAACCGAAAGTTGTCCAATAGTTGCTGGGAGCGGTAGCTGCGGTTTCATACAATACAGCTAGGTTGGGTTGCTACGACGCCAGGGAGGAACCGCCATGATGCCAACAGGATATGAACTCGTTATCATCGCAGTTGCATTGCTCAGGTTTGTTCCGATTGTTGTGTTTGTTGTCTTGTGTGTGTTTGCCA
>DHKFC23501__coassemble_1174_pt1 | contig 25443 bp, 21 predicted proteins | sample DHKFC23501__metabat2_high_PE_052 | metagenome-assembled genome bin DHKFC23501 | reverse complement strand
CGGTGCATAAAGAGGCCGCTGCGCAGCTTGGGTTCAAACCAGGTGGACTTGGGCGGCATGAGCAGGCCCGCGTCGGCCACGGCCAAGAGCTCGTCAATGCTTGTAGCGTGCAGGGTAAAGGCTACGCCTTCTGAGCCGGCGCGCTCCTCAAGCTCGTCTGTGCCGCGGATACCGCCTACAAAGTCGATGCGGGGGTCTTCGCGCACATCACCAATGCCCAACAGGGGCTCAAGTATCCGGCTTTGGAGCACCGAGGTGTCAAGCGATGCCACTGGGTCTGCCTCGGCAAGCTCGGCAGCAAGCGCTGCGCTTTGGGTGAGGCGCCACCAGCGTCCGTCGGTGAAGAGCCCCAGCTCGCCATGGTGCGCGGGCAAAGCCGCAGCCTCAGCCGGCTCAACGTCAAAACCTGCGGCCGCCACGCGCTCCACCAGCTCGTCGGCGCTCATGCCCATGCGGTCGGAAACCACACGGTTATACGGCAAAATGGTGAGCTGACTTGCCGGGAAGAGCACCGAAAGGAAGAAGTTAAACGGCTCTTTACCGGTGAAGGTGCCGGCAGCTTTTGCCTCCTCGCGGATAGCAAGTCCCACCTTTACAGCCGAGGCGGCGCGATGGTGACCGTCGGCAATGTAGGCACAGGGAACCTGTTGGAACATGGCATGGATGGCCTCTACGGCATCGGGACGCTTGATCTCCCAAACCGTCTGGGTAACGCCCTCGTCGTCGGTGAAGTGATACAGCGGCGTTGCGGCCTTAGCCGCGCCAATAATCACATCGAGCACGGGCTGATCGCGGTAGGTAAGAAAGATCGGTCCGGTCTGATAACCCAGGGCACGCATGTGCTCAATACGGTCGCGCTCCTTTTCGGAGCGGGTAAGCTCGTGTCGCTTGATAGTGCCGTTTTCGTACTCATCAATGGGGCAGACGCCTACCAAGCCCGTTTGCGTATGCCCCTGCCACACCAGCTCATAGAGGTAATAGCTGCGTGCGGGATCGGCGAAGAGCGTATGGTCGGCAATGCGCTCGTGCAAGAGCTCCGCGGCGCGCGCGTACACCTCGGGCGCGTACATGTCCTGTTCGGGCGGGAATTGCGTCTCGGGACGGTCGATGTTCAAAAACGAGCGTGGGCGGTCGCGCACATATGCGGCAGCCTCCGCGCGGTCGAACACGTCGTAGGGGAGGGCGGCAACCTCGGCGGCAGCCTCGGGCACGGGTCGCGTGCAGGGGAAGGGCAAAACGTTCATAGTGCCCCTTTCATGTGGTGGGTGAAGCGGTTTTCCGCATCCTCATGATACCGTAGGCTCGCCCCAGGCCGCCTCGGTACATGTGCTGGCAATAAGGTCCTACTCAGATTCGGGCCTGGGCTCGGACTCGGGTGCAATTCGGGTTCGGGCACACATGTAGGCTCAGGCGCGGGTTCAAGCAAACGTCTGAAAGCCGCGCCCAAGCCCGAGCATGAGTTTGAGCGCAAGCGCCTACTTGATCACGCGCACGCGGTAGACGGCGGGAATCTCTTTGAGCGCCTCGATGGTGGAGCTTTCCAGGTGCTCGTCGGTGTCAAACATGGTGTAGGCGTTCTCACCGGCGCTCTCGTTGACCATGCGCTGCACGTTGGCGTTGTCTTTCGCGAGGATCGCCGTGATCTGGCCAATCATGTTGGGCACATTGGCGTGCAGGCAGGCGATACGGCTTGCGGCGCGCGCCTTGCCCATGGAGCAAGAAGGATAGTTCACCGAGTGTGCGATATTGCCGTTTTCCAGGTAATCTTTAAGCTCAGAGATAGCCATGTCGGCGCAATTGGCCTCAGCTTCGCTGGTGCCAGCGCCGGAGTGCGTAGTTACAAACGTATTGGGCATGAGCACGGTTTTGGACGTGGCGAAGTCGGTAGAGAACCATGAGAGCTGGCCTGTGTGCAGGGCATCGTTTACGGCGTCCTCGTCCACGATGGTTTCACGCGCAAAGTTTATAAGCACGGCGCCGGGATGGAGAAGCGCCAGCTGCTCGGTGCTGATCATGCCTATGGTGTCCGCCTTTGACGGCACATGGAGCGTGAGGTAGTCGCAGCCGCGGCACAGGTCTTCGAGTGTGCCCACGCGCCGCACATCGCGCGAGAGGTCCCAAGCATGTTCAACCGAGATGAAGGGGTCGTAACCATACACGTCCATGCCCAGCTGCACGCAGGCGTTTGCCACCTTGGAGCCCACGTTGCCCAGGCCGATGACGCCCACACGCTTGCCGCTGAGCTCTTGGCCCACGAAGGCCTTCTTCACCTTCTCTGCTTCAACCATGATGTTGGGGCGGTTTGCGTTGTCGCGCACCCACTCCATCGATTGCACAATGCCACGGCTGGAGAGGATCATCATGCAGATGACCATCTCCTTCACCGCGTTGGCGTTGGCGCCTGGCGAGTTAAACACCACCACGCCGCGCTTGGCGTATTCGTCCACCGGGATATTGTTCACTCCGGCACCGCAGCGCGCGATGGCGCGGATACCGCCGGGGAGGTCGTATCCGTGCAGGTCGGTTGAGCGCATGAGGATGGCGTCCGCATCGGCGGTATCCTCCACGAAGGTATAGCCGTCGCCAAAGTTGACGGTTCCGTCTTTGGTGATGTCATCAATGAGTTTGATCTTTCGCATGATTCGCTCCCTTCGGTGTTGTGTGTATGTCTCCCCGCTTCAGACAGTCCTGCGCAAGACGGAGATGCCACTGGCATCTCCTTTGCGTGCGGAACTCGCGGGGAGACATGCACACAACACCTGCGCAATCCTGTGACGTGATGGTAGCTGGAAAGGTTGAGGTGTGTAGAGCGCCGTATGGGCGATTTGGCTATATCGGCGCCCAACCTACCTTAGAGCTTGCAACGTGTTTTCAAAAGAACATTCCGCTGACGGGGTAGGGCGGTGGGTCTGGGGCGGGGGCGGAACATAGTCCCAGGCGCGCCCTAGTGCGATCGCTGGGTGCGTTCGAAGTCTTCCATGTAGGCTACAAGCGCCTCCACTGCTTCGAGGGTTACGGCGTTGTAGATGCTCGCGCGCATGCCGCCGGTGAGGCGGTGGGCCTTGACGCCCTCGATTCCGCGCTCGCGGGCGCCCTCAATGAAGGCGCGGTCGAGCTCGGGCGTGGCGCAGCGGAAGGTGACGTTGGCAATCGAGCGCGACGCGGGTTCCGCGGTGGGTGTGAAGACCTCGCTCTGGTCGAGCAGGTTGTAGAGCAGCGCGGCCTTTTGACGGTTGACGCGTTCCATAGCTTCAAGCCCGCCTTGCTCCTCAACCCAGCGGAACACCTTACCGCACACATAGATGCCAAAGGTGTTGGGCGTGTTCATCATCGAGCCAGCGTCGACTTGACGGCGGTAGCTCATGTAGCTCGGGCACGCTGCCAAAGCAGGCCCGTCGTCTACCAGGTCGTCGCGCACAATAATCACCGTAACACCCGCAATACCAGCGTTTTTCTGAGCGCCTGCATAGATGAGTCCGTAGCGCTCCACATCAAGCGGTGTGGAGAGAAAGCAGCTGGAGACGTCGGCAACGAGCGGTGTGGCTCCCGTGCGGGGCAGCTCGGAGAACATGGTGCCAAAGATGGTGTTGTTTTGGCAGATGTAGACGTAGTCGAGTCCTGCGGCCTTGGCTTCGATACCGGTGAGGTCGGGAATGCGGTCGAACCCGGCGTCTTCGCTCGTGGCGAGCACGTCTGCCTGGCCGTAGCGGCAGGCCTCCTGCCAGGCAAGTTTGGCAAAGTGTCCGCTCACTACATAGCCGGCGTGGCCGGTGCGCATGAGGTTGAGCGGGATGCCGGCAAATTGCAGTGTGGCTCCGCCCTGCAAAAAGAGGACCCGGTAGGAGCTGGGAATGCCAAGCAGCCGGCGCAGCGTGGCCTCGGCGTCTTCAATAACCTGCGCATACGCTGCTGAGCGATGACTCATCTCCATAATCGACATGCCGGTTCCCTGGTAGTCGAGGAGCTCATCTTGTATTTCGCGCAGTACGGGCAGCGGGAGCGCCGCCGGTCCGGCTGAGAAGGAGTAGACACGGGTCATGAAGCGTCCTTTCGGGCTTTGGGCCGCGCGTAGAGCAGCCCGGGGTCAAGAGCCTGTAGGTTACGTTATCATAGTAAAGCGAGCACTCGGCAAACACGGAAATCCGACTGTAACGCTCTGATTAACCATCGCGAAACACGTATCGCACGTTTTGCCACACGAAGGTAAGAAGGTTGCTATGGCGTGGTATGTCACATCAGACGCGCACGGGCATCTGCGGCCGCTGGATCGTGTGCTCGCGCGTATCTCGCCCGGGGCGGACGATACGGTTGTGGTGCTGGGCGATATGGTCGACCGTGGCCCTGATCCTCTGGGGGTCATCAAGTTGGTGCGCAGCCTGCCCAATGCACGCGTGCTCATGGGCAATCACGAGCGCATGATGCTCGACGCGCTCCTCTCGGAGGGCGATTTGGAGCTTGATACCTGGGCTATGAATGGCGGATACACTACGGCGACGGGCCTTGATGCGCTGGAGAAAGAAGCGTTCTCAGAGCTTGTTGACTGGGTGGTTAACCTGCCGCTTTTCATGGTGGCCGAGACTGCGGAGCGCCCCTATATTTTGGTGCATGCAGGCATTGATGCCCTGGCGGCGCGCGGCTATTTGGCCACGGCGGGCGTTGCCTGCTCAGATGGCAGGGGTGCGGCAGATGCGAGCGTATCACAGCTGCTCGATATGCTAGCCTGTCAAGATCCTATGGACCTCCTCTGGATCCGCGGACAGTTTTGGGGTGAGCCCACCGGCCTTGTGGGAGCTGATGGGCGCGGGCCCGTAGTGATTGCGGGGCACACGCCCTCGGTGGCGCTAAGCATGTATGCAGGACAGGAAGGTGTGGGTGTCTCGCCCGAAGGCAAAGGTACGATCACGCCGCTTGGCGCATGCCCCGAGACAGGCTGGGTGGCCGACCGCATTGATATCGACTGCGCCGCGGCGGGAGGCAGCCGTACCGGCCGCATCGGTGTGATGCGCCTTGACGATGGTGCCACCTGGTACGAGGCGATCGAGCAAGACGAGTAAATGGGTTGGTTGGGGACGTGTTCGTTTCAACCCATTTCCTTGGCACATCCACGAGCTGCGTGCCCTACGAGAAGGGGTTGCGCTCCTTGGTGATGGCGCGACGCATGCGTGCGTATTCAAGGACCAACAGTACAAGCAAAAGCCCCATCGTGCCCAGATAACTCACCACGGCGCCGGTGAGTCCCAACAGGTTCACAAGCACGAGCGACAGCACAATCGATACTACAAACGACAGCATATAGAGCTTCATCACAGCCTGCTGGCGCCTGAGCACGGCAACAATGGCGTAGAGGAAGTCGATTGCTGCGGTGATGCCGCCTGCGATGATCATGAGGTGGGCGAGGAGCCCGAACTGCCCAAAGTCCACGCCGTACATAAAGCTCATAAGGGGCAGGCCAATCCACTCCATAAAGAGCGAGACCACAGCGGTGAGGCCCAAAATCACAGCCATAACAGCAGCGATAATCACATCGAAGCGGCGGCGCTTGCGCGGATTGGACCAAATGCTCGCCAGGCGCAGCAGTTGCGGCTTATACACAAAGCCAATGGCCAGCAAAATGCCCTGGGCGGGGAAGTAAAGCGCGTTGAAGTAGAGCTGGTTGTCGTAGGAAAGCGCGCCTTCCATTACAAACTTAGGAATGCTTTCGATGAGGTTGAACAAGAAGAGGGCCGCAAAAAGGGGAAAGCAATGGGTGAGCAGGTCGGTGACCTCGTCCACGTGCCAGCGGCCCGATTTCTCGGTCTCAAGCAGGGCAAGCGGGAGCGTGAGCAGGGCAAACGAGGCGACCGCAATCACCGCCATCGCAATGGACGCAAGCGCAAGGTTGCGTGTGATGAGCAGCATGAGCGAGAACGCAACCACCACAACCACCGAGCGTACGGCCTGAGAGATGCCGGCAAGGTAGAGCTTATCGGCCTGCTGTAGGCGCCCCTCGTACACGTCGGCAACACCATCGATGAGCTTGTATACGTAGACGCCCATGCAGATGGTGAACATATCGGGCTCATAGCCGCGCAGGGTGCAGTAGAGAAGTCCCATCCCAAAGGCGAGGATTCCCGTGATCCAGCGAGCAAGCTGGTAGGAACCAAAGGAATGCGTCTCGTCTATGTCCGAGACCTGATAATTGCGCACGCCGTAGTTTGCGGCGATCATGAGCAGCGTTCCCGTTACAAATGCCATAGAGAACATGCCTGCCTGCTCGGTGCCGGCAAGCTGCGTGGCAACAACGGTGAACACCGGGAAGGTCATGCCCCACAGGGCCGTGCCAACGGTGTTCCATACATAGTCGCGCCCCGTGCTGTGCGAGGCGTACTCGGCTTCCTGCTCGCTCAGCGAGCCGTGGTAGATGGCTTGGAGCAGGCGGGTCCACCATTGGTTTATCAGCCGGGCGACGAACGGCTCGCGGGCGGGGTGTCGGCGAGCGCGCCCGGTGCGCGGCTCGTGACCAGGGCGAACATCCACACGCTCGGCTCCATCGTTCTCTACCTGCTCGGCATGGCGAAAGGCGGGCCTGGCGTGTGTGGCACCGCGACGGGTGAGCGCGCGAACGATATCTTGCGGATTGCGTGCCATAGAGCCCCTGTCTTTGTGAGGAGGGGCGCGTGCGGGCACAACTCCCCCTCGGAATGGATGCCTGGCATTATACCCGCTGAGGCGCGCAGGCGCGTGTGCGGTGCCGTCTGCGACTAAGGAGCGTCGTTTCTCCGATAGAGGGGGTGCGCAGAGCAGTTGGTTGAGGTATATAGGGGAAGGTTGTACATGTGCCGCGCCGGTTTCTGTCGGCCGACAGATGGGTTCGCGCTTCATGGTCGGAGCGGCGAGGCACACGGCAGCGCATACGCGATGCCGTCTAGTAATGAAAGGTGACAGATATGATTGAAACCATATTGTTGGAATCGGGCATCGATTGCGACATCGATCGCGTGCATGTTGACTGGAGCCCTGCCAAGCTCATCGAGCATGCTATCTCGCACCACGAGGCCTATCTCACCTCCACTGGTTCCCTCTCGGTTTCTACGGGTGCTTTCACCGGTCGCTCGCCCGAGAACCGCTACATCGTTGACGCCGGCGAAGCCGATGCGAACGTCAACTGGGATAGTCCCACCAATAAGCCCATCGACGAGAAAACCTATAAGCGCGTGCGCAAGAACGTGACGCGTTACATGTCGCAGCGCCGCCACCTGTTTGTGGTGCGCGGTTTCGCGGGCGCCGACCGCCAGTATGCCCGCAAGGTCATGGTGGTGTGCGAGCGCGCCCACCAGGCGCTGTTCATCTCTCAGATGCTCGTGCGCCCCTCTGCTGACGAGCTTGAGGTATTTGGCCGCCCCGACATCATGGTGTTCGCGGCGCCCACTTACGTGTGCTCGCGTGACCGCGATGGCTTGGAGCCCGCGGCTGTCATCCTCGATATGGAGGGCAAGAAGATCGTTGTCGCCGGTACTGGCTACTGCGGCGAGATCAAGAAGGCCATCTTCACGATGATGAACTACCTGCTGCCCATCGAGGACGGCGTGCTCCCCATGCACTGCTCGGCCAACATGGATCCGCGCACCGGCAAGACCGCCATTCTCTTTGGTCTTTCGGGCACCGGCAAGACGACCCTCTCCGCCGACCCCGACCGCCTGCTCATCGGCGACGATGAGCATGGTTGGAGCCCCCGTGGCGTCTTCAACATCGAGGGCGGCTGCTACGCCAAGACCATCGACCTCACGCGCGAGCGCGAACCGGACATCTACGACGCCATCCGCTTCGGCAGCCTGTCCGAGAATGTGAAGCTCGACCGCAAGAGCCGCGCTCCCATCTACTCCGATAGCTCCATCACCGAGAACGGCCGCGCCGCCTATCCGCTGAGCCACATCCAGCGCGTGGTGGAGTCCGGCACGGGCGAGACCCCTTCGGTGGTGCTCTTCCTTACGGCCGACGCCTATGGCGTGCTCCCGCCCATCTCCAAGCTTGACCGCGCCCAGGCCATGTTCCAGTTCCTCACCGGCTACACCGCCAAGGTTGCTGGTACCGAGCTGGGCATCAAGGAGCCGCAGCCCACGTTCTCGGCGCTCTTTGGCGAGCCCTTCATGCCGCTCGATCACATGGTGTACGCCTACCTGCTGGGCGAGAAGATCACCCAGAACAATACACGCGTGTACCTGGTGAACACCGGCTGGACCGGCGGCCCCTATGGCGTTGGTCACCGCATTGCGCTCTACCACACGCGCGCGCTCGTGAAGGCCGCCATGAACGGCGAGCTCGATGTGGCGGGCTATCGTCATGACGACGTGTTCAACGTAGACGTTCCGCTCGATTGCCCGGGCGTGCCGTCTAAGATCCTGAACCCGCGTGACACCTGGGAAGATGGCGAGGCTTACGACAAGGCTGCCGCCGAGCTGGTAAAGAAGTTCAAGGACAACTTCGACAAGCGCTATCCGGGTGCCGACCTTAACAGCATGACGCGCCCGCGCACCCGCTAAGGATTGCGGAGGCATTACGTTCGCAAACGGTGGGTCGCTCGGCGGCCCACCGTTTTTTGAAGCGTCGGCTGGGTGAAGGATGTTTGGCCAGCGGGGTTCGGCACGCCTGCAGCTCTGTGCTCCTGATGCTGCTCGGGGCTGGCCGCGGTTGTTTCTTGACCCCTGCTAGCAGGAGAATTACCATAAACGTGCCTCCTTCCCCGGATGGAGGCCTTGTGCGCGCTTGCGTGCCAGCACCGTAGGGCTGAGAAGGTGGCTGGTATGAAGCGCGTTTTTTTATAGAGCTTGAGCGAGAGTTTGAGCGCGAACGCTCCAACGGAAAGGATGCGAACGATGAAGCAGTTCATCACCGAGGATTCGTTTTGGAACTTGTTTCCCCAGGCGGTCATTGGTGTGGTGGTGGCCGAGGGCATGAAGCCTGCCTCCGAGGTGCCCCAGGAGGACGCGGATGAGATAGCGCGTCTGCTCGACCGCGCCAACGTGCTCGCCGAGCGTCACCTCACGAGCGACACCATCTCGGAGAACGCACCGGTAAAGGCCTGGCGCGATGCGTACCGCGCGTTCAAAACCAAGAAGGGTGCCCGCTGCTCCATCGAGAACCTGCTCAAGCGCGTTCTTAAGGGCAAGCCCGTGGGCAGCATCACGCCGGCGGTGGATATCTACAACGCCATCTCGCTCAAGTATGCGCTGCCTGTGGGCGGGGAGGATATCGATGCGTTTGAGGGCAATCTGCGTCTGGGACTGACCGAAGGTGGCGACGCGTTCCTGCCCCTGGGTGAGAACGAGTCCGACGATCCCACGCTGCCGGGCGAGCTTTGCTACCGCGACGATGCCGGTGCCGTGTGCCGCTGCTGGAACTGGCGCGACGGCGTTCGTACGGCGCTCACGGATGATTCCACAAACGCCTTCTTGATTATTGAGTGTGTTGAGCCGGAGCGTGCAGCAGATTGCGAGGCTGCCATCAACGAGCTCGCTGAGCTGGTGGAGCGCTACCTGGGCGCCACCATCCGCACCAAGGCGCTCATCACATCTGAGCAGCGCTCGGTTGCTATTGCCGACTAGTACGGCACGAGGCACCAGTGCTATAGGGAAGGCGGCGACGGATGAGGGCTCCCGTCGCCGCCTTTGTGGTAAAAGTCGCGCTTATGCAGAGTGAGGCTGCTCGGTGGCGCGTACGTGCTCGGCAAACCCGTGATAGGTCCAATCTTGCTCATCGCCGGGGAGCAGCCCCTCTGAGGAGACATCGCGGAAGAAGCAGGTGGGAATCTCGTGCTGCTTCAGGCATTTTGCGATGCAAGGCGTGCAACCGGCATTGTGATTGACGGGGTTGTTGGGGCAGGCATGGTCTGTGCAGGTGCAAAACGGTACGTTTGCCATGGTCATCCTTTCTGCATGAGGCAATCTGGGTAGGATAGGGCGCGGGCGACTATTCGATCCCGGCGGGCCAGCGGCAGCGCGTGAGGTCAACATGGGTGTTGTCGCGAAAGATAACGCCCTCATCGAGGAGCAGGGCGCGTTGAACCTCGGGGCCGCCAAACGCAAAACCGGTGCAGGTTGATCCATCGGCAAAGACAACACGATGACAGGGGATAATGCCAGGGCGGGGGTTGCTGTGCAGGGCAAATCCTACATAGCGCGCTTTGCGCGGTTCTCCCACCAGCCGGGCAATCTGACCATAGGTGGCAACCATTCCACAGGGTATTTGTTGCACGGTGTCATACACGCGTTCAAAAAAGCCATCGGAACCCATGACGCCCTCCTCACCAAGCGGCCTGCTTCTCCATTGTAGATGGGTCGGATGGGGACGGGTTCAAAATGACCCATTTTCGTTTTGCCCCATCCATCCCGCCAATGGGGCAAAACGAACACGTCCCCATTTGACCCAAGTAAGTTAAGGGTAACTTGTGGAGGAGTGATGAAGTTCACCTATGTTGACTTCATTAATCAACAAGTTTCGTATAGTTAACTCAGCAACGGACGAAAGCGCAGGCGATGAAAAAGCTTCGTTCTTGTAGACAGATTGCATCCCTCCCCTCTGTGCAGTCGTCGATGAACATGTGAGCAGGCCGTCGGATTTCCGGCGGCCTGCTCGTTGTTTCAGGTTAAGGGAGGGGAGGGTCCTGTCACCCCGGTGATGCGTCTCTAGCTTAGGCGCTTACTGGTGCTCGGGTTCAATCACGCGCTCGAGAAGTTCGGCAAAGGCACCGTCGTGCGCGGGCGTGTCAAGCACCAGGTCGCAGTAGGGGCGGGTGTCGTCGGTGACGTTAGCAACGCCCACGCCAAGACCCGCTGCCTCAATCATGGCAAGGTCGTTGGCAGAGTCGCCCACGCCAATGGTCTCAGCAATAGAAATGCCCAAGAGCTCTGCAAGGTGTGCAAGACCCGTACCTTTGTTTACACCAGCCGGAACAAACTCCGCGTAGCGCTTCGAGGAGTAGGTGATGTCTACCAACGAAGGATCAAGCAAGGAGCGCATTTCGGCCCCCAGGCGCTTCACGGCATCAAAGTCGCTATTCATGTAGAGGATCTTCACCAGGTCCTCGTCGCCCACAAAGTCAAGTGAGGTGCAATCGTCGCTCAGCGGGATAACACCCGTGATGGTCTTGACGTACGCAACCTCTTCGGGCGGCAGGAACTGCGTGAAAATCTTGCCGCTTGGCGTGTAGATGTGCATGGCGAGGTGGTGCTCAACGCCATAGCGGTAAAGAAACTCAATAGCTTCGCGATTAATGGTGGTGCTTAGGATAGGTGTAGGATCACCGTAGCGATTGATGAAGCCGCCGTTGTACGAGATAACGTACGAATCCTGCAGGAGCTCCTGGTCTATGTCGACGAAGTTTGCCATGATGGACTGGTAGGGCCGTCCCGAGCTAGGCACAAAGAGCACACCCAGCTCGCGCATGCGGCGGAGCGCGTTGAGGTTTGCCGCGGGGATACGGTGATGACCATCCAGGAAGGTCTCGTCCATGTCGCTGGCAACAAGTTTGTACATGCGGCTCCTTTCAAGAGAACAGAAGTGGCCTTGGGACAGGTGCTCGCGGCATAGTCAAACGCTCCGCCATTGGCACGTGCCCCCGAGGCACGTGCCCCCGATGGCAGGTGAGTGGCTCTTGTGGCTCTAGTACACCATGCCCATTGCCTCGCGCACCTCTTCCAGGGTGGCGGCGGCAATCTGGCGCGCCTTCGCATTGCCCTCGGCAAGCACGTCCTTCACATATGTAAGGTCGTTCTCATACGTGTGACGACGCTCGCGGATGGGTGCGAAATAGGAGTTCACAGCCTCGGTAACGTATGCCTTGAGGGCGCCCGAGCCGCCCATACCAATCTCCTCGGCAATCTCGGCCTCGGAGCGTCCGGTGCAGATGGCAGCGGTTGAAAGCAGACCCGAGACGCCCGGACGATGCTCGGGGTTAAAGGTGATCATGCGCTCAGAGTCGGTCTGCGACTTCTTGATGCGCTTGGCAGTCTCCTCGGCGGTCATCGAGATGGAGATGGCGTTGCCATAGCTCTTGCTCATCTTGCGCCCGTCGAGGCCGGGCAGCAGCGGCGTGTCGGAAAGCAGCGCATCGACCTCGGGGAACACCTTGCCATAGCGGTTGTTAAAGCGGCGCGCGATAAGGCGCGTGAGCTCGATGTGGGGGAGCTGGTCGCGGCCCACGGGCACGATGTTGCCTTTGCAGAACAAGATGTCGCACGCCTGATGCACCGGGTAGGTGAGCAGAAGACCCGTGAGCTCGTGGCCGGAGGCCTCCATCTCGGCCTTCACCGTGGGGTTGCGCTGGAGCTCCGCCTCAGACACAAGGGAGAGGAAGGGGAGCATCAGCTGGTTTGCCTCGGGTACGGCGGAGTGCGCGTAGATCATGGTCTTCGCGGGATCGATGCCACAGGCAAGGTAGTCCATGACCATGTTATAGACGTTGTCCTGGATGTGCTCGGTGGTGTCGCGGTCGGTGATCACCTGGTAGTCGGCAATGAGCACATTCGTGTGGACGCCCTGGTTCTGCAGCTCAACGCGGCCCTTGAGCGTGCCAAAGTAATGGCCCAGATGCAGGCGTCCGGTGGGGCGGTCGCCCGTGAGCATCACGTAATTCTCAGGATGCTCGGCAAGGTCGGCGTGAATCTGGTTGCTGCGCTTCACGGCAGTTTCGTAGCTGCGCTCGTTGGGCATGGGTTCTCCTTTGCTATGCTGCGGCGGCAGGGCCGCATCGGGTGAATAAAGAGCATTACGCCTTGTCATCGTGTGAGCCAGGCGTTTTAAAGTGACGCGGTTTATGGGGAAGATGCCGCTGCTCGCGACGTTCGCGGTCTTCCTCTATAGCCTCAAAGAAGGCCGTGTCATCGGGCGAGACAATCTCATCCTGGTGCGTCTTGGGGTTGTAGTGGTGGCGAAGCACTGGCTCAAACAAGTGGAGGCGCATGGCGAAGGCCGCGGAGCACACAAGCAGCAGCACAAAGACTACAATGCGCAGCTCAACGCCCACCTGGTTGATGGTTGCCGCGCCAATTGAGAGCAGGATGCACCACGCGTAGATAAGCAGAACCGCCTGGCGCTGGTCATAGCCTTCCTGGATGAGGCGGTGGTGGATGTGCCCCTTATCCGCCTGGCCGATGCTCACGTGTGCACGCGTGCGGCGCACAATGGCCGAGAGCGTGTCGATGATGGGCACGCCTGCCACAATGAGCGGGATGAGGAGCGAGGTGAGGGCGGCGGTACGGCTTACCAAGAGAAGCGAGATGGTGCCGAGGGTAAACCCAAGCAAGAGCGAGCCCGAGTCGCCCAAAAAGATCGATGCCGGGTGGAAGTTGTAGCGCAAAAAGGCAAGGCATGCGCCAAAGAGCGCAATGGAAAGCGCTGCCGCATCTCCGCGTCCAGACAGGATGGCAAAGCTGAACATCGTAACCCCCGCGATGGCCGAGATGCCCGTGGCAAGGCCATCGAGGCCGTCGATGAGGTTGATGATGTTGGTGAAGGCCACCAGATAGATAACGGTGATGGGATAGGCAAGCCAGCCAAGTTGCAGGTATTCGCCCGAGACAAAGGGATGGGCGATGCTGCCGATGGTGAGGCCGCCTGCCGCCGCGATGCCTGCGGCAACAAGCTGCCCGGCAAGCTTGACGCGCGGTGAGAGCGAGATGATATCGTCGGCCGCGCCGGTGGCAACCACCACCAAAAACGAGAGGGCAAGCAGGTAGTAGTTGAGCGTTAGGCTGGGGTGCGGCACAAGCGCCGAAGGCCAACCCCAAAACCAGGTGCCCAAAATCTGAACAGCGCAGGCCACAATGATGCCGGCAAAGACCGCCAGGCCGCCCATGCGGGGGATGGGCGTGGTGTTGATGCGGCGCTTTGAGGGATAGTCGACGGCATCAACTTTAAGGGCGAGCCGTTTAACAGGGGGAACCAAAAGCAGGGTGGTCACAAACGCAGCAGCCGCGATACATATGTAGGGAAGGAGTGTTTCCATGCCGATATGACCGCCATCTGGATGCTAGACCAATAGAACAGGCACGCCACGCGTTGCCGCGCCCTATGATACCTAAGTTGGTCGTTCGCATGTCTCGGCAGGTCGAACATCACGACGATAGCAGAACAAACGCGTGCATGTCCCCGTTTAGGCCCATGACATGCCAAAACGACGAAATGCACGCGTTCAGCGCCATCATGCGTCAGTGTTTGTGATAAGTCAAGACTGGTATTCGTATGCGGTCGCTTTATGATGAAGTTGTTCCGCCCCCTGCGGAGCAACTGGGTGAACCGTCGCGTTTTTCTAGGGAGCCCACACAGTCGTAGTGAGTACAGGTATCCTTCGTTGTTAAGGACGCTGGAAAGCACGATGAGGGCACCCACCTTGTAGAGGTGGGTTCATTTACGTGAAGCAGGGGGCGGTTTTTGCTGCCGCGATAGCGCAGCGTTTGTGGTTCATGCCGCGCTTCAAGCAGTGGCGCTATCTTCTCGTTTCTTCCGCCCTGATGGGTGTTTTGCTACACGGTGCTGCGAACGGCAGTATCGTGGAAGCAGAACGTATCGGGCCGGTGGCGCGAACAGGTGTATTCAAACATAAATTTGCACCTGCACGATGTGAGTCAGCCCGATCTGGACTGGACTAACCCCGAGGTGCGCGAGCAGCTGGCACAGGTGGTGCGTTTTTGGAAAGATCGCGGGGTGGAGGGATTCCGCTTTGACGTGGTGAACCTCATCTCCAAGCCCGACGTGCTGGTGGACGCGCCGGATGGGTCGGGGCGTCGCATCGTGGCGGACGGGCCCACTGCGTTTACGCTGTGAGCTCACGAACGCGCGGCGCTGCGCGACCGGTACGACGGGGCGACGGCCTTCGAGAGGCATGGCCCCGTGCGGACGGATTCGTCCCCGGCGCTTCTTACTCCCAAACACCGTCTCTTGTGCGTGCTATACTGGGGCGCGTAAACGGGGAGCTGGGGGAGCCCGGCTGAGAGGAAGCCCGCGCCAAAGTGGTGCACCGCTTCGACCCATGAACCTGATCCGGATAATGCCGGCGTAGGGACCGCGTGGCGCGCTGCAGCGATGCCCCTACGAGTTGAGGGGCGTCATGCCCCGGAAGGGAGCAGTAATGGAAGCAAGCGTCGCGATTCAGGTGTTGCCGCAAAACGTTGGCGGCGACGAAGAGGTCTGCCGCATTGTCGACGAGGCCATCGCCTACATCCAATCCGAATTTCCCGATGCTTATGTGGGGCCCTTTGAGACCGCCATCGAGGGCGAGTACGATCACTGCATGAAGGTGCTTGCCGAGGTGAACCGCATCGTCATCAAGGCGGGTGCCAACAAGGTTGCCTGCTATGCGAAGATCTTCTTCGCGCCTGAGCTTGGCCTGCTCACAACGGAGCAGAAGGTCGGAAAGTACCATGCCGAAGAAGCCTAACGACCGCGCGAACGCCTCGACGTCCATCTCGGAGTGCCTTGCCCGCTTTGCGGCGCCCATCGCTGTGGTGGCGATCATCGTCATATGGCAGCTGGTATGCACGTTTGGCCTGGTGCCCGCCTTCTTGCTTCCGAGCCCCGTTGCGGTGGTTCAGGCGCTCGTGGGCGACTGGCAGCTGCTGGCAGGCCATGCCGTGACCTCGCTTGCCGAGGCGGCGCTTGGCCTTACGGCCGGCATCGCTCTGGGTTTTGTTGCAGCGGTTGCCATGGACCGCTTCAAGCTGGTGTATCGGGCGTTTTATCCGCTCGTGGTGCTCACGCAGACCATCCCCACGGTTGCCATCGCTCCGCTTTTGGTGCTGTGGATGGGGTACGGCATGCTGCCCAAAGTGGTGCTCATCGTTATTGCCACGTTCTTTCCCATCACGGTGGGTTTGCTCGATGGTTTCCGTTCCGTAGACCCAGATGTCATCGACCTCATGCGTTCTATGGGTGCCAGCCGCTCGCAGATCATGCGTCATGCCAAGCTGCCCGCGTCGCTCTCGTACTTCTTCTCGGGCCTGAAGATCTCGGCTGCCTATGCCATTGTGGGCGCCGTCATCGCCGAGTGGCTCGGTGGCTTCTCGGGCCTGGGCGTGTATATGACGCGCGTGCGTAGCGCCTATGCGTTTGACAAGATGTTCGCCGTCATTTTGCTTATCTCGGCGCTCTCGCTCGTGCTTATGCGCGTGGTGGAGCTTGTCCGCCGTGCCGTCATGCCGTGGGAGCGTGCCGGCCGGTAGCGTGTGCGGCTCTCGCCAGGCCGCGTGCCGTGCGGCGCACGGCCCGGTAAGCTCACGCGCCATTGTGTTGTTTCATGCGCCGCGCATTGTGCGGTGTCGTTTCAAGGAGGATTACCATGCAACAGGTACATCATCGTTTGTCGTATCCGTTCTCGCGCCGTGCCTTCATCGCCGGCGGCCTTTCTGCCCTTGGCCTCGCTGGTGCCACCGCGCTCACGGGCTGCGGCAATCAGGCCAGCACGGCTACGGGTTCTGGCTCGTCCACCGCGGAGAAGAGCGGTCTTACCAAGGTGACCTTCGCCCTCGACTGGACACCCAACACCAACCACACGGGTGTGTACGTGGCCGCTGCACGTGGCTACTACGAGGACGCTGGCCTCTCGGTTGAGATTGTGCAGGCTCCCGAGAACGGCGCCGATGCGCTTGTTGCCGGTGGCGACGCCCAGTTTGGCGTGTCCTTCCAGGACACCATGGCCACCTATGTTTCGAGCGACAGCCCCCTTCCGGTGAGCGCACTTGCGGCCATCATCCAGCACAACACCTCGGGCATCATCAGCCGCAAGGAGAAGGGCATCACGAGCCCCGCAGGCATGATGGACCATACCTACGCCACGTGGGATATGCCCATTGAGCAGGGCGTGATCCAGCGCTGCGTGGAGGCCGACGGTGGCGACTTCTCGCGCGTTCAGATGGTGCCTTCCACGGTTACCGACGAGGTGACGGCCCTTTCGACCGACCAGGTGGATACCATCTGGATCTACTGGGCGTGGGCAGGCGTGAAGTGCGAGCTCGCCGGCCTTGACACCAATTACTTCGCCTTTGCCGACATCGACCCGGTCTTTGATTTCTACACGCCGGTCATCATTGGTAACGACGACTTCATTGCCTCCAACCCCGATACGGTGCAGGCGTTTATGGACGCCACGCGCAAAGGCTATGAGGACGCCATTGCCGACCCCGATGGCGCTGCCGAGGACCTGCTGAAGAGCGCGCCCGAGCTTGACCGCGAGCTGGTCATTGCCAGCCAGGAGTATCTGGCCGATCAGTACCAGGCCGACGCCGAGAGCTGGGGCGTTATTGACCAGGATCGCTGGGACGCCTTCTTTGGTTGGGTGGGCGACCAGGGCTTTGCTCCCCAGATTGAGCCGGGCGCAGGCCTGAACACGAAGTTTATCTAAGAAGACAGAAACTGATTACAGACGCGTACCGACCGTGTCCTTCGGATGTCTTCTTTCCGTGTCGCGATGACCGCCCGGCCCGCGCCCGGGGCCGTGGCGCGGGCGGTCATATCGCCCCAGGCTGAATCCGGTTGGTTGCCGCTGCAATTATTCACGCCGTTGGTCAAAAAGGTCGTCGAGTGTGTACTCTGGCGGGGCCCCGCGGTCCCAGGCAACGTCAGATCCCGCCTAAAGAGGTCCGAAAATGGCCTTCCGGTGCCTCTGAGCGCGGCCGGCGGCGCCGGAAGAGGCCCCGTCGGGCGGAGAAAGTACACACTCGGCGACCTTTTTGACCACGGCAGAGAAAAATTACGACCCATCATCCGACAGGTCGGGCGCGCTTGCTGTGGCGTTGCCAGGCCTGTGGGCGGGTGTTGAGATGAGGAGGAAAGGGGAGCGCATGGCGCTGCTTGAAGTGGACAACGTGAGCGTGAGCTTTGACGCGGTGAAGGTGCTCGACCAGGTGAGCCTGAAGGTTGAGCGCGGTGCCATCGCGTGCTTGCTGGGGCCTTCCGGCTGCGGTAAAACCACGCTCTTCCATGTGGTGGCAGGGCTTTCGCTCCCTACTGTCGGCAGGGTGCTTCTCGATGGCCGCGATATCACAGGTGTTCCAGGTCAGCTTGCCTACATGCTCCAAAAAGACCTGCTGCTGCCAGAGAAAACCATCGTGGACAACGTGAGCCTGCCCCTTGTGTTGCGCGGCGTGCCTGCCGCGAAAGCGCGCGAGCAGGCACTTGAGCTCTTCGATACCTTTGGGCTGTCTGGTACGGAGCATCGCTGGCCCGCTGAGCTCTCAGGCGGTATGCGGCAGCGCGCGGCGCTCTTGCGCAGCTACCTCTTCTCGCAGGAGTTCATGCTGCTTGACGAACCGTTCTCGGCGCTTGATGCCTTCACCAAGGCCGACCTTCACGCGTGGTTCCTCGATGTTGCCGACCGCTTTGACACCACCGCGCTTGTGGTGACGCACGACATTGACGAGGCCATCGAGCTTGCGGACGAGATTTTTGTGATGCGTGGCGCCCCGCAGGCGGGGGAGCCCACGCGCATTGTGGGCAGTGAGCGCATTGTGTGCCCGCGGAGTGAGCGCGCTACCTTCTCTCTTACTGAGGAGTTTTTGGAGCACAAGCGCCGCGTGCTTGCTCTGCTGGGCTAAGCGCGGACGGCAAGCCGGTGATGCGCTGCGGTGCGCTGCAAAGAGACGTTTTTGGTTAGGTTGCAGATTGGCCGTTGACATCGCACAACTGCTTGGTATCATATTTCCCTGCTTGGGGACGTAGCTCAGCTGGGAGAGCGCTGCCGTCGCATGGCAGAGGCCGAGGGTTCGATTCCCTTCGTCTCCACCACAAGCTTTTGAGGCCCCGCTTCGGCGGGGCTTTTTTGTAGGTATTGGCGCTTGGGGAGGTGCGAACGGTGCTTATTGAGCGTGCCTGTGCAAATGACCTTCCCGCTGTTGAGGCACTCTATGCCGAGGCGATTGACGCCATGCGCAACACACCGTTTGACATCTGGTGGGAGATGGGGATGCACCCCACTGCCGATGGTCTTGCGCGCGCCCAGGAAGCGGGCAATCTGTTTGTTGCGCGCGATGGCGCGCGGATGCTCGGGGCCTTTGTGCTCGATGCGCGCGAGGGTGCTGATTACGCGCGCATTCCCTGGCGGGTTGATGCCGCGCCTGGCGCGGTAGCTGCGCTGCATCTTTTGGCTGTGGCGCCCGCCGCGCGTGGCCAGGGCGTTGCCCGTGCGCTCGTGACGGCGGCGGCTGAGGAGGCTCGGCATCGCGGGGCCGAGGCCCTTCGCCTGGACGTCTTTAGCAACAACACCCCCGCCCGTGCGCTCTATCAGACGCTGGGCTTTGCCGATATCTGCGAGACGGATATTCACGTGGGCGGAGGTCTTGTGCATGCCTCGCACCTTATGGAGCTCGACCTCAGGGGAGATGTAGCCCATGCCTGAGCGCTTGCTCGACGCGACAACTTTGGGCGCGTGTGAACTTTGCCCCCGCGCCTGCGGCGTGAACCGCCTGGAGGGCGCGGTGGGCGCCTGCGGTTCCACCGATCGCTTGCGTCTTGCCCGGGCTGCTCTGCATTTTTGGGAGGAGCCGCCCATTTCGGGCGAGGCGGGTTCGGGCACGATCTTTTTTAGCGGCTGCCCACTCAAGTGCGTGTACTGCCAAAACCATGAGATATCGACGGGCAACTTTGGCCTAGAGGTTCCTCCCGAGCGCCTGGTGGAGATTATGCTGGAGCTTGAGGACCAGGGTGCGCTCAACATCAACCTCGTGACGGCTACCCACTACGCGCACCTGTTGCCCGCGGCGCTTGCCGAGGCGCGCCGGCGCGGGCTTTCGCTCCCTGTGGTGTACAACACGAGCGGCTACGAGCGGGTCCAGGCGGTACGCGAGCTGGGTGACCTCGTTGACATCTGGCTTACCGACTTTAAGTATGCCGATGCTGCCCTGGGCGCACGGCTCTCGCACGTTGCCGATTATCCGGTGGTGGCTGCCGCTGCATTGGCTCAGATGGTGGCAGAGCTTGAACGGCGAGGTGGCCCGTCTGAGCGCGCCGATGGCACATGGCTGCGCGGTATCATCGTGCGCCATCTGGTGCTCCCGGGGCATGCGGATGATTCGTGCCGGGTGCTCGACCTCATTTGGAATACCGTGGGCGATGTGCCCATCTCGGTCATGAACCAGTACACCCCCAACGCCGCCATGCGCGCCGCAGGCGGCGAGCTTGCCCGCGCCGTGACGGATGAGGAGTATGAGCGCGTGCTCGACCATGCGGACGACCTGGGCTTCTCGCAGATGTTTTGGCAGGAGGGTGGCGCTGTGGACGAGAGCTTCACCCCACCGTTTGACACCACGGGCGTCTTGTCCCGCCCGCGCAACAACTAACCTCCCTCGATAGCCTCATTGTTATCAAGTGAGCAACATGGGCACGGTGCGTTTGAGCCCAGGCCACAACGGATATACTTTTTCTCATATGGCATTACAACCCGCATCGTGCGATGCGATGGGCGAGAAGAGGTTATGGCATGTCCGAGCAAGATGCCCAGCCCTTAACGGATGACGAGCGCGCCGAGCTGGAAGCGCTGCGCGCCGAGAAAGCGCGTCGTGAGCGTGCCGAGCTCGAGGCGCTTCGTGTTGAGCATAAGAACGCCGAGGCCCCGCAGGCGCATAAGCCGCAGGCGGCTCCAACGGCTGCCCCTGCTCAGGAGGCTCCCGCACGGGCTGCCGCACCGGCCCCCGCGCCTGAAGCGCCCGCGTCCAAGGCCAAACCGGCTGCGGCTTCTGACGCCCCGGTCTCCGCTGATGCCCGGCACGAGCGCACCCTTCACGAGCGCATGGTTGTCTCGGAGGGGAAGGACGCCGACGGCGTTCCCACCATGCCGCCCGCCCAGAAGCTCATCATCTTCATCGCACTCATTGCCGTTGTGGTCATTGTGGCGTACTACATGCTCAATAGGTAGCTTCTGCCAGGCCCGTATGAGGCCCCAAGTATGGAGTCGCTCGGCTCCTCTGCCATCTCGGCGCAACTCTTTGGAAGGATGATTTCCATGGCACTGACCGATCCCACGCGTCCCACCGACGTCGCGCTGCTAACCGACCTTTACGAACTCACCATGGCGCAAGGCCTGTGGGAGAGCGGTAAGCTCGACGAGGAGGACTGCTTCACGGCGTTTTATCGCGACCACCCCTTTGGGAGCGCCTATGCCGTGATGTGCGGCACCGCCGAGCTGGCCGAGCTGGTAGAGAACCTCCGCTTTGAAGATGAGGACATCGACTACCTGGCGTCGCTTGAGGCGCCTGCTGGCGGCAAGCTCTTCAAGCCGGGCTTCCTTGAGTATCTGCGCTCCTTTGAGATGCATGTGGACATTGACGCGGTGCCCGAGGGCGAGCTGGTGTTTCCGCGCGAGCCCATGGTGCGTGTGAAGGGCCGTGCGCTTGAGTGCCAGATGCTCGAGACGGCGTTGCTCAACACCATCAACTTCGAAACGCTTGTGGCCACCAAGACCGCGCGTGTGGTGCAGGCGGCGGCAGGCCGCCCGGTGGCAGAGTTTGGCCTGCGCCGTGCCCAGGGCCCCGATGGCGGCATGGCGGTTGCCCGCGCAAGCTACATCGCAGGCTGCTCGTCCACCTCAAACGTGCTTGCGGGCCGAAAATACGGCATTCCGGTGTTTGGCACCCACGCGCACAGCTGGGTTATGAGCTTTGATACGGAGCTCGAGGCCTTCCGTGCGTTTGCCCACACAAGCCCCAACAACTGCACGCTGCTCATTGACACCTACGACGTGCGCGAGGGTGTGGAGAATGCCATCACCGTTGCGCGCGAGATGGAGGCGCGTGGCGAGCGCCTCTCGGCCATCCGTATCGACTCGGGCGACCTTGCCAAGCTCTCCAAGTATGTGCGTAGCCGCTTTGACGACGAAGGTCTGCCGTATGTGAAGATCTCGGTCTCGAACGACCTGGACGAGTACACCATCCAGTCGCTGCTGGATCAGGGTGCGCCCATCGACTCCTTTGGCGTGGGCACCAAGCTCGCCACCTGCTACGACCAGCCTGCACTGGGCGGCGTGTACAAGCTGTGCGCCCGCCGCGAGGCCGGCGAGAGCACCTGGGAACCGGTGATGAAGCTCTCTGAACAGCCGTACAAGCGCACGATCCCCGGTGTGCAGCAGGTGCGCCGCTACTTTGACGAGGCGGGAAGCCCCGTGTGCGACATGATTCTGGACGAGACGTATTGCGAGGGCACGGGTGAGGACCGCGCGACCACGCTTGTGGCGGTGAACGATGCCGCGTTGGTAACGAGCGTTGCCGGCATGCCGTACCGCGAGCTCCTGGAGCCGGTGGTGCGCGGCGGCCGCGCCGTGGCCCCGCGTGAGCCGCTTGAGGCGGCGCGCGAGCGCTGCGCCCAGGCGCTCTCTGCGCTCGATCCCGAGTACAAGCGCTTCCTCTTCCCGCAGACCTACGTGGTGGGTATGGAGAGCGGTCTTGCACGCGTCCGCGACGAGCTTGTACGCGAGCGCTTGGCTGCCACCGGTGCGACCATGCCCTGGAAGGCCCCGCGGCATCACTAGGTTATGGTTCAAGAGCGAAGCAAAACAATTTTGATAGTGAGGCGAGTACTTGCCGCAATTTGTCTTACGCTCTGGGTTTTCACGCCATACATCCTCATCTCGTATGTTGAGGGCTTGGGGTGGTCGTCACTCTACGCGCTTGTTGGAGTGGGAATCGCCGTGGCAACTAGTGCTGTTTTGGTAGCCAAGAGCTTTATGCCGGCCTCCCGTCGGCACGATGCAGACGAGCCCGCCTCGTGCATCGCCATTGCGTTGACACTGGCGGGAGTTCTAGCATCGCTACTTGTATGCGTCCCCGAGTGGATGCTCGCTGCGCAGTACCTGATTGAGGGGTCCGCCATCATGACGGGCTCCTCGATAGTGGGCACCTTGTACGAAGTTGCGCTTCAATGGGAGCCAGCCCTAGTGCTGCTGGGGTCTGCATGCACAACGGCCGGTCTGCTTTTGGTGGAGGCGCCAGATGGCGCGCTTGATACGTCGCGTGACCACCAAGAGGGGATGAGTGGATCAGACAGCGTTACGGGCGTTCTGAAGACTCGCATTTTGACTGGTGACGGTGCCTCCACTACGTTTGCTCTTGTCCAGAACCTTGCGTTCTATGGTTGCTGTGCGCTTGTGTGCGTTATGTCGCGTATGGTCTGGCTTGCTGCAGATGGAACTTTGCAGGGTGGGACCGGCCATCTTGCTATGGTCGCTGCAGCTCTTGTGCTACTTGCGGTAGCGCTCATCGCGGGGCGCCCGAAGCATATCAATGTATCTCTCGCTTGTGCTTGGGCATCGTTTGGACTTTGCTCATGGAGCGCGCTTTCACGCGTGACGCCTGTGGGAGAGCTTGCCGAGCTTCTGCTGCTTCCGACGCTCCTGTTTGGTGGCGTGTGTGTTCTCATTATGCTGCTAGGTCGGCGCAAGAAAAAGCCTGGTGTGCGCGCCGATGCGGAAGGGCCTGAAGGTTCGTGTGAGGGCGGAGTCCCTACTGCTTCTGATTGCAGTGCCAGTGTCAGCGACACTCACCCTCACGTTCCGTTACCTGTTCAACAGGTATGGCAGCGCTATGCGCAGAGATTCGACTTGGCGCCCCGCGAGTTTGAGATTGGTGCGCTCATCGTTCAGGGCGCGACGTCCCGCGAGGTGGGCGAGAAGCTGAATATCAAGCCGTCAACAGTTCGTGCCACCATGCAGCGCGTCTATAAGAAGTGTGGCGTTGCCAATCGCGATGCTCTGCTAGAAGCTATTGGTATTGATGGGCCTCAGGGGGATTTCGATATATCGCCTGAGCCCGATGCTTTCGGTGGTCGTATCCAGGAGTCCGTCAAGGCCTCGGGTGAAGTGGGCAGCTGGCTCTACCGCACGTCTCGTGTGGGTGTTTCGCCACTTACCAGCATTTCCCGGGGAGTCTCCATCGAGCTTGTACTCGTGGTGGCAATCTCCTGCCTCCTACTTTGGCCGTGGTCCCTTGTCGCCCCGTGCTGGGGTTTAGGTTTTGAGATTCCACTTGGTTTTGGACTGGGCCTCGTACTGTTCGGGCTTGTTGCCGCCGCATTCGCTATACACGATGTTCCCTCCACTCTCTGCAATTCGCGTTGGTCCCTCTGGGCGACGCGCAGTGCATGGATAATCACTGCGGCTGGATTCTTTACTACGTCTTGGGGCACCGTGCGCGTCCCTGCGGAGGGTGCACATGTTGGCGACTCGCTTGCTCTGCTGAGTTGGATGGCGGTCTTTGCCATGGCGACAGCCATGAATCTGGCGCGACTTTTGCGCGGCGCTTCGGTTCATGGCGCGTTGGATGTTCCGTCGCGTGGAGTCGGATTTGTTTGTTCAGCTGTTTTCATTAGCTTCTTGCTCGGTTTTGCCTTCGAAGATGCGTGGCGCACCGTTAGCGGGTTCTCCTTCGTGGAAATATCGGGCGCGCTTTGCCTTGTGCTGGCCGGTGTTACGGCATGGGTGTTGCTGCGGAGCGTGCGTGAGGACCGTCGGATCATCATTGGGGTCGCAATTATTGTAGTGGGTGCATTTGCTTTGCTAGCCAGGGGTTTGCCTGTTGCGGTGCTCTTCGCATCTATCGTCGCTATAAGCTATGGAGCCGTTTCGTTCCTTTCCATCTTTGCGATTTCGTGCGGTGCTGGTTGTCTTTCGGGCTTCTACATCACGTCGGTTGTGTCTGATGGCATCTGGGCGCGGAACGCCGGATTGACGGCATTGTTTTCCGGTGACGTTGCGTTTGGCGTTGTGGCACACATAGCGATTGGTGTTCTGTTTGCGGTGGGAGCGCTTGCAGTCCTTTTGATTGCTATGGGCATCACAAGCAATAGGTGTTGGCAGAACTTTGTAGCTTCCAATAAAGGTGCTGAGCGTCGTGTGCGTGGCTTTTTGGTGAGCAAGGGTCTCACCGACACACAGGTGGCTGTTCTTATGGCTTTGGCTGAGGGAATGTCCGACCGCCAAGTTGCTGATCGCCTCGGCTACGCGCGGGGCACCGTCAACACGGCGCGCACGATGGGCTACGCCGCGCTTGGCGTGCACTCTCGCTCAGCACTCATCAATGTGTTGTTGCAGGTAACACGCTTGTAAACACCCCGCTTACCCTGTTTCATTGCACCTGACTACAGACGAATACCGTTTCTGACTTCATCCTTTCTTGTGGGCTGACCATATGTCAGCCCACATACGGGCCCGTTGTATCTGTATCGGTGCAAAGAAGGGAAGCGTTATGAAGAAGCATCGTGTTGTCCTTGCGCTTGGGATTGCTGCCGAACAGCGTTTACGAGAGCGGCCTTAGGTGGTCTCAGATGAGGGCCTATAGCAATCTGAATGGAACGATGAGGGGATATTGGAGTCCTGATTGTGTGGGACACTTCCATGTCCTTTCTTAAAAGAAGCTGAGAGCCTGATTGATTGGGCGGTTAGTGCAGCTTCTTTGGCAACGGATATGGATGCGGAGGAAAAAGAAGCATCTC
>DHKFC23501__coassemble_1160_pt1 | contig 27062 bp, 14 predicted proteins | sample DHKFC23501__metabat2_high_PE_052 | metagenome-assembled genome bin DHKFC23501 | reverse complement strand
GAGCACCGCTCTCCTAAAGCGGGTGTCGACGGTTCGAATCCGCCCGGGGGCACCATCAAAAGCCGGCAGGCCAGGGCATCTGCGCTCTTGGCCTGCTTTCTTTTTGCGGGTGGGGCGGCGCCTGCGGTTTGGGTTTCCCGGCGACTGTGTTGTCTTGTCAGCGAAAAGGCCCCGCGAACGGGGCCTTAAGCAAGCTGTGGTGGGGTAGAGGCTGGTATGTGCCCGAGGGGCGAGCGGCTATTCGCCGGATCCCTTTGAGACGGTAACATGCACGGTCGTGCCGCTGACGGTGGCGTTGACTACGCGGCCTGTCTCGTAGTCGCCGCTTTCAACGTATTCCACGGGCGCGAGGGTGTACCCGCTGGGAATCAGGCTCGAAAGGTTGGATTCCCAGGCGCCTACGAGCGACTTCGGGTCAAAGCTGCCGGTTTGGCCGCCGTTGCCGTTGTTCGAATCGTCGTTGTCGCCGTTACCTGTGATTCCCGTCTCAGGGTCGGGCTCCTTACCATTGGAGATAACCACGGTGATCTGGGTGCCAGCAGGCTGTGCGCCGCTCGGGTTCCACTCAATCACGTGCCCCTTGGCAACGTCGTCGCTGTAGGAGCGGGTGACGCTCATGCCAAAGCCGGCATCACCAAGGGCATCGCGGGCCTCGGACTCAGTCATATCGGTCAGGTCGGGAACCTGCGTGCTATCGGGCTCGGCTGCCACGGTGATGGTAACGGTGTCCTCGTCCTTATTAACCTGGGTGCCCGCGGTGGGGTCCTGGTCGATGACGGTGCCGGGCTCAACGCTGTCGTCGTCGCTCGCCTTGGACTCAACTTTGTAGGAAATGCCCAGCTCGTCAAGCTTATCTTCTGCCTCTTCTTGGGTGTCGTTCAGCAGGTCGGGCATCTCCACCGTGGCGCTGGGGTCGGGACCCTTCGAGATGGTGATATCCACCGTGTCACCCTCGCGCACAGGTGTGTTCTCGCTTGGGGTCTGGGCCATGATGTTGCCCTCGGGGATCTCGTCATCATAGCCCTCGGTTACGCGGGCGATGTCGAGGCCATACTGCTCAAGCTCGGTGCGAGCCTCTTCTTCCGTCATGTTGATGATACTCGGCATGGGGAAGGTGTCGCCGCCGCCTGAGCCAAAGAGGTTCACAGCGAGCGCCACAATCACGCCCAGAAGCGCGATGATGGCGATCACGCCGGCAACGATCTTGCCCTTGCCGCCCGAGGGATGCTCGGGCTCGCCGTATTCACCGTAGCCGTTGGGGCTGCTGGCAACAGACGTGCGGCCAGCAGTGCGGCTCGATTCAGCAACTGGGCGCACCATGGCGCGCGTCTGGTCGGACATCACGCGGGTCTCGGTGGCGCCCACGGCCGCTGCGCCGGCAATCACGCGCGTGGGTTCGGGTACGTCCACCGTATGACCTGCGAGGTAGGCGTTGAGCACCTGACGCAGCTCGTCGGCCGTTTGGAAGCGGTTGGCAGGGTCCTTCTCCATGCAGCGCAGGATGATGCGCTCAAGGTCGGGGTCCACACGGGGGTTCACCTGCGAGGGCGGCACGGGCAGCTCGTTCACCTGCTTGAGCGCTACCGAGATGGCGTCGTCGCCGTCGAAGGGCACCTTGCCGGTGGCGCACTCGTACATCACCACGCCCAGCGAGTAGATGTCCGAGGTGGGGCCCAGGTCCTGGCCGCGCGTTTGCTCGGGCGAGACGTAGTGCGCCGTGCCCAGCACGTTGTTGTCCTGTGTGAGCTGGCTATTCTTGGCGCGCGCGATGCCAAAGTCCATCACCTTGATGTTGCCATCGGGCTGCACCATGATGTTTTGCGGCTTGATGTCGCGGTGGATGATCTCGTGCTTGTGTGCCACCGAGAGAGCCGCGCAAATCTGCGAGCCAATCTGCGCCACCTTCTTGGGGTCGAGGGCGCCATGGCTGCGGATACCGCTCTTAAGGTCGGTGCCACGCAGGTATTCCATAACAATGTAGTAGGTCTCGCCCTCTTTACCCCAGTCGTACACACCCACGATGTAGGGGCTCTGCAGGCCAGCTGCCGCCTGCGCCTCCTGCTTAAAGCGTGCGGCAAACGTGGCATCAGCGGCGTATTGCGGCAGCATGATCTTTACGGCAACCGTACGGTCGAGCACCTGATCTTGTGCACGGTACACCGTGGCCATGCCACCAGAACCAACTTTATCTTTGAGGAGGTACCGTCCTCCCAGAACCTGCTGCTCCATCTTACAAGCTCCTAACCGTCTCACCTATATCCGCAGGCGCCTGCCCGCCGGATTCATGTACATCCTCACGCCGGGGCGATAGTCCCGGCTCGCGTAACACCTCATAGCACGGGGTCCCTCGGGGGATCTCCGCTTGAGGCCTTGGGTCTGCCCGTCCCGGCAACGCAACTCTCGTCATCGCATCACGACCCATCACGACCCCTGCGCGGCCAGCGCCGCAGCCAAGACGCGCCCGGCAACCGATGCTGCCGAGACGTCGGTGTCGTAATAGTTCTCAATGCACACCGAGATTGCAACCGTAGGCGTATCGTACGGTGCAAACCCGATGAACGTGGAGTTGGCGTTTTCCTTGGAGGTCTCGCCGGTGCCGGTTTTGCCCGCCACCTGCACGCCCGACACGCGGGCCTCATAGCCGGTGCCGTTTTGCACCACGGCGAGCATGGCTTCTTTAACCTGGTTGGCCGTGTCGGCGCTGATGGCCTGGCCAAGCGCGCGCGGCTGCGTGGTGTTGACCACCGTGCCGTCGGGGGAGAGGATTTGCGCTACCACGTAGGGGTTCATGGCGATGCCGCCATTGGCCACCGCTGCGGCGACCACGGCGTTTTGCATGACCGTGACCTGCGGGCCGGGGGTATGGCCCTGGCCCACCGGCTGGCCGGCGCCCGCCCAGGCAAGCTCCCACTCGGTCATAACGTCGGGGTCGGGCATGAGCGAAGGCGTGGTGGAGAAGTCTTGGCCCAGCGACTGGCCAAAGCCAAAGGCACGGGCGTAGGTTACGAGCGAATCGGCCCCCACGTCAACAGCGAGCTGGCCAAACGCCACGTTGGACGATACGGCGAAGGCGCGCTCAAGGCTGATGGTGCCAAAGTTGGATTCGTCGATGTTGGTTACGTCGGCGCCACCGATCTCCATGCGGCCGCGTGCGTCGTAGCGCGTCTCCAGCGTGGCCGTACCCGTCTCAAGCGCAGCGGAAAGCGTCACCGTCTTGAACGTGGAACCCGGGGTGTAGAGCGCCTGGGTGGCACGATCATAGAGCGCCGATTCACCAGATTCGTCGGCGAGGGCGGCAGCGATGTTGGTGTTGTCGTAGGTGGGCGAACTTGCGCGTGCAAGCACCGCACCCGTGCGCGGATCGAGCACCACCACGGCGCCACGCAGCCCCTGGAGTGCCTGCTCGGCTGCCGTCTGGATGCGCGAATCGATGGTGAGCATCACAGAGTTTCCCGGCTGGGTGGAGCCGGCGAGCGAGGACAGTGCATTCTCCCAGCTCGAGTAGTCCTTAGAGCCGGTGAGCGTGTCGTTCATGGTGTTCTCAACACCTGCAGAGCCATACTGCGTGGAGTAGTAGCCCACGGTGTGCGCGGCAAGGTTGCCGTTGGGGTAGGAGCGCGCGTAGGTGCCATCTTCCTGCTGCAGAGACTCGGCCAGCGTTACACCGTCAGAGGTGATGATAGAGCCACGCTTGATGTAGGCGGCCTTTGCGATGGTGTGGTTGTTGCTGGGCATGCTCTGGTACTCGTCGGCCTTGATCACCTGAATGTAGGTGAGGTTGCCAATGAGCACGGCAAAGAGCGCGGTGAACAAAAAGACGGTGCGCGTAAGGCGCTTGGCGAGAGCCACGCGGCCCAGCACGCCCGATTCCGGTGTGTCGAGGAGGCGGCGGCGCAAGCGCGAGCCTGGACGGGCGTGCGAGCCGCCCGTAGTGGCGGGGGCGTCGGAGTTAGCCTTGCCCGCAAAGAAGCGGGTGCCCGCCTTGGCAAGGGAAGCGGCGGCTCCCGCTCCCTGTGCTCCGGCGGCGCCAGCGTTACCCGCGGCAAGCGGCACCATGGTGCCCGTGCCTGCAAGGTCGGTCTGACGGCCGGTAGCCTCGTCTCCCGCACGCATGAGCAGGGCCACGATAATAAAGCTCGCCAGCAAGGACGAGCCGCCCTGGCTCATGAAGGGCAGCGTCACACCCGTGAGCGGGATGAGGCGTGTTACGCCGCCCACGATGAGGAAGGCCTGGAACGAGATGGCCGCAGTAAGGCCCGTGGCCGAGAAAGCGGCAAGGTCACTCTTGGCGCGCGCCGCTGTGGTGAGGCCGCGTACGGCGAAAAGCATGAACAGAAGGAGCACGGCCGCGGCGCCCAGAAGGCCCATCTCCTCACCGATGGCAGAGAAGATGAAGTCGCTCTCCACCACAGGGATGAGCGTGGCCATGCCTTTGCCAATGCCCGTACCTACAAGGCCGCCATCGGCAAGCGAGTAGAGCGACTGCACAAGCTGGTAGCCCGAGCCCTGTGCCTCGGAGAAGGGGTCAAGCCAAATCTGGAAACGCGTTTGCACGTGGCCCATCACCTGGTAGGCGCCAAAGCCGCCTATCGCAAGCAGCGCGATGCCTATAACAACATAGGATATGCGGCCAGTGGCCACATAGAGCATGATGAGGAAGAGCGTGTAGAACAAAAGGGCGCTTCCCAGGTCGCGCTCGAAGGCCACGATAACCAGGCACACACCCCACACCACAAAAAGCGGGGCAAACAGGCGCAGACGCGGCAGCTTGAAGCCCAGGATGTTGTGGTTGGCAATGGAGAGCAGCTCGCGGTTTTCGGCCAGGTAGCCGGCCAGGAAGAGCACGATGAAGACCTTGGCAAACTCGCCGGGCTGGATGGTGAAGGAGCCAATCTGGATCCACAGCTTGGAACCCCAGCGGTCCACACCAATAAAGATAGGCAGGATAAGCAGGATGATGCCCGCAAGACCTAGCGTGTATTTATAGCGTTTGACGATGTCGAGGTTTTTCACCACAGCAAGCGTGCCCACCATGAGGGCGATGCCTACAAAGAGGAACACCACCTGGTTGAGGGCGGCGTCGGGGTTGAGGCGCGTGACAAACGTGATGCCCACGCCCGAGAGCGCAAACACAACGGGCAGAAGCGCTGGGTCTGCCCCGGGGGCAAGGATGCGCACGCCAATATGGGCGGCGGCGAAGCCGGCAAAAAGGCCAAGCGGCACGGCAAGCGTGCCAAAGGTGAGCGCCGTGCCTGTGGTGACCACATAGAGCGCATAGAGCAGCGTCACCGGAAAGGCGGCTGCGATCAGAAGCATAAGTTCGGTGTTGCGACGGCTACTCATCGGTGCCTCCTTCCGTGGTTGCGGTGGATGGGGTGGGGTCTGCTGCCGGTGGTGTAGAGGCGTTGGCAGCACCGTCGGCTGAAGCACCGGCACCGCCGCCTTCGGTGGCACCTTCGATCACCGCGGCATCGATTGCCTGGCGTGTTTGGGCCTCGTCAATCTGCTTCCAGTAGCTCGAAACGGTGTCGCGTGCAGCGTCCATCGACGATTGCGGGATGCCCTCGCTCAGACGCTTCTGCGTATCTTCAGGCAGGTCGTCGAGGTCAATGGCAGTTTCGTCGTTAAGCCAGTACAGGTTGACCCCCATAAACGATTCGGGGATGCCGTTGTAGATGGCTACGTGGTCGTTGCACACGCCCAAAAAGACGGACTGCGTGATGGAGACCGTGAGGGCTATGGCGGCGATGGCAAAGGTGGCAAGCACCGCCACAAGGGCGATGATGATGTTGCGTTTGCGCCGGCGCGTGATCTCGCGCAGGCGGCCGTCGTCCACCACATCCACCGCAACAACGGTGACGTTATCCGAGCCTCCTGCGGCAAGTGCCGCATCTACCAGGTTGTCGACGCACATCTGCGCGGTGCTGGACTGGTTGGAAATCTGCTCAATCTCGCCGTCGGGGATCATGCTCGAGAGGCCGTCCGAGCACAGGATGAGCCGGTCGCCCTCCTCGATGTTGAGCTGGAAGTGGTCCGCATACATAGCCGGGTCGGAACCAAGCGCACGGGTGATAACCGAGCGATTGGGGTGCACGCGAGCCTCGTCGGCAGTGATTTCGCCAGCGTCCACAAGTTCCTCCACGAAGGAGTGGTCGCGCGTGACGCGAATGAGCGTGCCCTCGTGCACAAGGTAAGCCCGCGAGTCGCCCACGTGCGCGAGCGCCACCACGTCGCCCTCAATGTAGGCGACGGTGGCCGTGCAGCCCATGCCGGGCTTGCCCAGGCCGTTTGCCGCGGCCTCGATGATAGCGGCATTGGCGGCCTCAACCGCCGCAGCGAGCAGGGTGGGGTCGGCTGCCTTGGGCGCCATGCGGGCGATGGTCTCAACAGCAATGGAAGAGGCCACCTCGCCGGCCGCGTGTCCGCCCATGCCGTCGCTCACGCAGAAAAGCGGCGACTGCACAAGGTAGGAGTCCTCGTTGTGGGTGCGTACGCAGCCCACGTCGGAGCGGGCACCCCACATGAGCGACATGGTGGTGCCGGCGTCGTAGGTGGAATCGGTGTCGATGCGCTCCTCGGTGATGGCCGGGAAGCTCTGCGTGGAGCCGGGGTCGTTAAGGCGCGACTCCACCACGGCCGTGTCAATCTCTGCGGTGGTGTCGGGCGGTGTGGGCACCGAGGCTTCCGGCTCGTCTGCGGCGGAGCTGTTCGCGGGTGCGTCCTCGGCGAGCGGGGTGGCAGGAGCTTCAGCGCCTGCGCGCTCGTCTTCTGCTGTAAGCGCGGCGGCGAGGGGTGCCTCGGCTGTGCCCGTTGCCGGGTCTGCGCTCTGCTCATGGGCGGGGAAGGGCGCGGCCACCGCAGCATCTGGGGCACTGGGGGCAGCACCTGTGCTTGTCTCGCTCATGCCGGCATGAGCGGCGTGCGCCGGCGCAGGCGACGCGGCCTCGGCTGCTTCCGCGTGGGCCGCGTACGCGTCCCATGAGGGTGCGTCGGCGGGTACGGAAGGCTCGCGAGGCACTGCCTGCTCGCGGGGCTCATCTTCGCCCGGGTTAAACGAGTATGTTCGGACTTCGTCCGTCATCGGCGATTCACTTTCATCACCACGTCGCCAATCTGCACTTCGTCACCCTCGCGCAGCGTGGCGGGGTCGAGCAGTGGGCGGCCGTTTACCAGTGTGCCGTTAAGCGAGTTGAGGTCTTCAATCACAAGAGCCGGCCCCTGCAGCGAGAAACGCGCATGCGAGGCGGAGACAAAGGGCTCGTTGATGCAGATGTCTGAAGAAGGGGAGCGGCCTACGATGACCGGGCCGAGCATATCCACGTGGATGCCGCGGATGCCACGCGGGCCTTTGTCGACATCGATGGTCCAGATGGCGGAGTCGCGCCGCTGGCCGCGTACCAGTCCCACGCCGGTTTTCATAACGGCGAAGAGGAAGATGTACAGCAAGACCACTAAAACGATCCTGCCCACAAAGAGGATGATGTCGATCATAGAGCGGATCAACCCCTAAATTCGAAGGTACTAAGGCCAAGAGTGAGGATGTCGCCATCGCGCAGCGGGCATCGCGTGATGCGGCGGTTGTTGACCATGGTGCCGTTGGTGGAGTTGAGGTCTTCGAGCGACCAGGCTCCGGCGGCGTAGATGAGCTGCGCATGGCGGCGCGACACGTTGGGATCGGTGAGGGCGATATCGCAGAGTGCGCGCTCGCGGCCAATGGTGCTTTGGGAGCCGCGCACCTCAAACACATCACCCGTTACCACGTCTACCAGCTGAGCCGTAGGCTGGGCCTGGGCACGAGCATTGGCCATGTTAGATGCGATGCTGGTGCCCGCCATCGTGCCCGCGGTGGCGGCAGCGCCACCCATGCCAGAGAGCATCTCGCGCGAGACGGTCTTAGGCACCGGGATGGGCGCAACCTCGGGAATGGAGGATGCAAAGGCGCTCTCGGCGGCACCAGCAAAGCCGGCGCCAGCGGAGGCAACCTCGGGCACGCGCGCGCTCACACCAGCGCTTGCCTTGCGCGGGGTGGGGCGCTGCTTGCTGGGCTGCGGCTCCACTTCGGGCTCGGGCTCCGCCGCGAGGGGCTCTGACGGCGTGCTGATGTTCTCGGAGATGCCGCTTTGGTAGGCGCGCTCCTCCTCATACAGGCGAGCCAAGGTGGGGGCGTCCACGTTCTCGCCAAAGACCGAGAACTTGCCCGCCTTGAGCGAAGGATCGATCATAAAGCGCACGAGCGGCTCGCCCACAAAGCTGTAATGGCGTCGCTGGGCCTGGGCCTTCACAAATTCGCTGAGCTCGCGCGTGAGCTCAGGATAGTAGGGGGCCATGAGCGGGTCGTCGTCGTTGGCGATAAGTACGGTGTAAAGCGCGGGTGCCGTGTTGACCCCGTTTACCACAAGGGTCTGCTCTTCCATCTCGCGGGCGGTCTGCTTGGCGAGCTTCTTGAATGAAAAGGGCGCCTGCGCGGCACCAAGGATGCCGGCGACATGGTTCTCAAATATATTCAGGAAGTTCACGAACGATCACCTTCCGACGGTTCTTTGCGGTATCCGAGCAAATAGACACATATACCGAGGATTATAGTTGATAGCGCGCCAGCACCCAGGGCCGTGACGGGTCCGGCAAGCCCAAGGGGGGTATTTTCCATAGGGTTTGCAAGCCAGAACAGCAAAAGAACCACAATTCCCACGGCGGCGCAGACGCCCCACACAAGGCTCTGCCCGCGTCCGTTTGCGGCGCGGGCCGCGGCGCGCTCAAAGCCCATGGAAGCTAACGCCGCAAGGGCGGCGAGGATGATGACGGCTACGAGAACGCGGGGCTCTGCCAGCGCAGAGAGGGCCACAGGGCCGGGGAGCGCCCCGCCGGCGGCGTGGGCGGCAACGGCAAGCTGTGCCAGGAAGGCGCCCATGGCACACGATGCCGCGGCGGCCACCGGGGGCAGCAGGTAGGTGGCGAGTGGTGAGGCCAACACGAGCGCGGCGGGCGTGCTTTCCGTGGCGAGTGCCGCCGCCATGCACACGGCCACCACGGCGGAGGACGCGGCGTGCGTACGGCCCCACACGTACCACCAGCCCGCAAAGAGGGGGCAGAGCACGAGCAGGGTGGCAAGCAAGGGTAGCACCTCGGTGGCGCCCGCGGCGGTCATCACCAGGGCGCATGCTAGCAGCGCCGAGCCTATCTGCGGCGCGATGAACGCGGCCAGGCCAGTTGCTGCCGCAGCGGCCGCAAGAGCGGCTGTGGCAATGGTGCCGGAAGAGGCAAGCAGGTATGCCGTCGCGACAAGGGCGGAGATTCCGCAGATAACCCCTGTTGTATAGGTGCGGGCGCGCTTGGTGCGGCTACCCCACCAGCCCTCGGCGGGGTCGAGCTCCCAGGCGGCACCCCTGTACTCTTCAGGGGCTTCCTCTTCGTCGTCGCGCGTGAGGCGAGCGATGATACGCGCCAGGCTGCGGCGCCCTTCGCGCGCGTCGCCCAGGCCGTCGAGGAAGCTCTCGGCAAACTCATCAATGCTGAAGGGCCGGCCGGAAGGGTCGGGATCCAGCGCGGAGAGCAGGGCGTCTTCTGTTGCTTCGGGGATATCGGGCAGCAGGAGGTTGGGGATGACCACGCCCTCCTCGATGCGCTTGAGGGAGTCAGCCGGTGTGCCAGCGCGAAAGGGCGCCGTGGCGCAGAGCGACTCATACAGGAGCGCTGCCAGCGAAAAGATGTCCGACCGCTCGTCCACCATCTCGCCCGACAGCTGCTCGGGCGCCATGTATCCCAACGTGCCGCCGCGCGCGCCACCAAAGCCAGCGGCGCTTGTGAGCGTGGCCATGCCAAAATCGGTGAGCTTGACGTGGCCGCTGTGGTCGATGAGCACGTTCGCAGGCTTGATATCGAGGTGGAGCACGCCGTTTTCGTGCGCAAACGCGAGCGCCTGCGTAAGGGCGTCGGCGATGCAGGCGCACTCGTCGTAGGTGAGCGAATTGCCGTCAACCTGGGCCAGGAACTCCTCGAGCGACATGCCGTCTACATACTCCATAACAAGGTAGGCATAGGCGTTGTCGTAGGTGAAGTCGATGACCGAGACGATATTGGGGTGTTGCAGCATGCTCGCCGTGCGTGCCTCGGCAAGCGCCGCCGAGCGTACGGCTGTCGGGGTTGAGCTCATGGGTGCGGCGAGAGGGATGCGCTTGATGGCCACGCGACGCTGCAGGCGGGTGTCGAGGCACACCTCGACGCTGCCAAAACCGCCGGTAGCGCGGGTTTCGAGCGGGCGGTAGCGCTTGAGGAGCGCCGCCGCGGTGGCCCCCGACGAGGGTACCTCGTCTTGGATACGGCGACCGCGCACAACAACCCGGGTGGGCAGCGCATCGGGAGCTACGCCCTGGTTGGCATCTGCACGCGGCTGGGGCGTGGCGGTGCCAGGGTTGGGCCGGCGCAAGCGGGGAAGATGTGGCGGGAACAACGGCATAGTGTCCTCTGCGATTGAGCTGCGTTTACGATAGGGCCGTGTTAGATGATTCCCGCATTTTACCACGCGCGACGCTGCGGCTTTGGATGGGGTGGATGGGGACGGGTTCATTTCGCCCCATTGGTCGCGCGTTGCGCGGACGACACGGTGCGATTCATTGTGCGCGCTGGCCGGATGCGCTTAGCGGCGCCGGTGCCCCGCGTGCTCCTCCAGAAAACGCTCGAGCTCTTCGGCGGTACCGCGCTGGAATGTGTCGCGCGGAATGCACACGCCGTCACCGCCAAAAACCGCCACGATAATGCGGTCGTTGTGCTGGCAGCGGCTCATATCTTCAAAGCGGTAATAGCGCGAGGCGCCCGTGCGGGCAAACACCATAATGCCTTCGGGGCCCACGGCCACCCGGCGGTACCGGTCGCCAAACGGCGAGGGGTCCTTGTCGACGGCGTCGATGAACATGCGTGCGAAGTCGTGGCGCAGGTTCTTGCAGCGCCAGAACAAATACAGGGCAACCAAGATGCAGACGAAGCCCAACCAGTTCCACGCGCCGCCGCGCACCAAAAGCCACGCGCCACCTGCGAGGAAAGCAACTCCTGCAAGCACCATAGCCGCCCGCCGCCCGCGCGAGGCTTGTAGGCGCGCAAACTCGGTAATGAGGTCATTCTCGTAGAGGTATTCGTTCAAAAAGAGAATGCCGTCATCGACGGCGGAGGCGGTTGCTGGGGGTGTGGCGCAGTCGTTCATAGTGTTCTTTCAATGGGAGGCGACTTTTCGCGCGGGGCGAGGGCACTCGTGACAGAAGGTATCATAGACGGAAGGCTGTCTGGCGAGAGCACGGCGCTGCCGCTGCCCCTGCTGGACGTCCGCACCAACCAGTATACCTAAGGTGCACGGCAAGGAGGCGTACCCATGGACGACCACGAGCGGCTGATCGCATTCGACGCGTTTGCGCGTGGTGTGCGCGAGGACCTTGCGCGCATCACGGAGCAGATGGACGAGCTCAAGGCGCAGAACAAAGTAAAGACGGCCACCTACCGTCAGCTCTTTGCGAGCCGCATCACCTTGAAGGAGATTGACCGCCGCTTGGCCGACCAGGGGTTGTAGCGCGCGGGCCGGATGGGCTCGCGGACGGTCTGCCTGGGTTGGCATGCCGGCGGGGCGCGCTTGGGGCAGCGCCGCTTGCCCGGCTGCGAGAGGCGGCTTCACGAGCCGCTGTACACCCCGGCGGTGTTTGCCCGACGTATGATGAGTGAGGAGAGGGACATGGAGTCGCTCTACAGAACCTATCGCCCGCTAACGTTTGAGAGCGTTGTGGGGCAGCAACATATCGTCTCTACGCTGGAGCACGCCGTGCTTGAGGGGCGGCTGAGCCACGCGTACCTCTTCTGCGGGCCGCGCGGAACGGGCAAGACCACCATGGCGCGCATTCTTGCCAAGGCGCTTTTGTGCGAGCATGCTGCGGCGGCACGTGAGACGGGCGCCTCGGGCTGCATGCCCGATGGCACCTGCTCTGAATGCACGCAAATTGCCGAGGGCACGCACCCCGACGTGTACGAGTTGGACGCCGCGTCGCGCACAGGCGTGGATAACGTGCGCGAAGAGATCATTGGTTCGGTGAACTTTGCCCCGGTGCGCGGCGCGTACAAGATCTACATCATCGACGAGGTTCACATGCTCACCACGGCGGCGTTCAACGCGCTGCTCAAGACGCTCGAAGAGCCGCCGGCGCACGTGGTGTTCGTGCTGTGTACCACCGATCCGCAAAAGATTCCCGAGACCATTCTGTCGCGCTGCCAGCGGTTTGACTTCCATCGCATCTCCAATGAGGACATTGTGGGGCGGCTGGCCTACATCTGCGAGCGGGAGGGGTTTGATACCGAGCCCGAGGCGCTGGAGATTGTGGCCCGGCACGCCCGCGGCGGCATGCGCGACGCGCTTTCCACGCTGGAGCAGCTCTCGGTGTTTGGCAACGGCGCGGTGCACGCTGCCGATGCACGGGCGCTTTTGGGCGAGGTTGCGCAGACGGTGCTTACCGACTTCTCGAATGCGCTTGCAGCACGCGACGTGCCCGAGTTGTTCTCGCTGGTGCGCACGCAGGTAGACGAGGGCAACGACCTGCTTGAGCTTACGCGCGACTTGATTGCGCACGTGCGCGATGCGTATGTGGCGCACATGGCGGGTGCGCGGGCCGAGGTGCTCGATGCCACGCCCGAGGAGGCCGCTGCCTTGGTGCAGGAGGCTGAGCGCTTTGCTTCTGCCGACCGGCTGGCACGCGTGCTGACGGTGCTTGATGATGCCGCGCTTGAGATGCGCACGGCGGCGGACACGCGGTTGGTGCTTGAGGTGGCGCTGACGCGCTTGGCTCGCCCCGAGGCTGATCTTACCCTGGAGGCGCTGGCCGAGCGGGTGGAGCGGCTTGAGGCGCGCCTGGCCTCTGGCGTGCCGGCGGGCCCGCTTGATGCGCAGGCTGCGGCAGAGCTCATGGGCGCCTCGGCGGGTCGTGACGGGGCCGCTGCCGGGGCGCGAGAGGCGCAGGCGGCGGGTGGTAGCGCGGCTGCTCGTGTGGACGCTGCTGCGCCCACGGAGGCTTCGGTCACCAGGCGCGCTGCCACATCTACGGCCGGCTCTGCGCGTGTCGAGTCTGCTGCGGCGACACCCGCCTCTGCCCGTGTTGAGGCTGTGGCTACCCCTGTGGCGGCACCCGCACGTGGTGCGGCCGCTGTGACAGCACGGCCTGCAAGTGCCGTGTCTGCGCCAGCGGTGACTGATTCTTACGAACCTGCTGCGCCAACTTTTACATCTACGACCTCCGTTTCTGCTGCGCCCGTTGCGGCCCCAGCAGCTCCAGTAGCTCCTTCTTCTGAGGTATCTGCTGAATCCGCACCTGCGCCGGAAGCTTCTGCGGCGGCTCCCGTCGGTAGCGAGGTCACATCAGCATCTTCTGCTCCCTCCGCCGATGCCGGCGATCTGCAACGCAAGTGGTCCGAGGCCGTGCGACGTGTTGTTGCCAAGCAGGCTTCGCGCGGCGCGCTGCTGCAAAGCGCCCGCGCCACGGCTGATGACGGGTCGACGCTTACGGTGACGTTCCCCAAGGGGTCGTCGTTCGCCATCAAGATGCTTGGCCGCGAAGACACCAAGAGCGTCGTGCTGCCCATCATCAGGGAGGTGTTTGGCCCGCGCACGGTGACCTACGTCATGGAGGGTTCGGCGCCTGTAGCTGCGACGCCTGCCGCCGCGTCTGCACCTGCCGAGGTGCCTGTAGCGGCGAAGCCGGCTTCGGTGCCTGCGGTTGCGAAGTTCGCCGAGCCCACCGATGCACCTGCCAAGCCGGTTGCTGCTCCGGCCACGCCTACGCCTGCCGAGGCCGAGCGCACCCGCATGGCTGGAGAGCCCGGCACTCAGGTGGTCGAATCTGCTGCCCCAGGTGCCGCTCCCGCTTCGGAGGCGCATGTTCCCGAAGCTGCTCGTGCTCCTATTCCCGCCCCTACGATGCATGGTGAAGCTCCAGCCGCCAGCATCGCTCAGGCTTCTCCCGCAGCCTCAACATCGTCCACGCCGTCGCATGCCCCGCAGGCCGCCGACCAGGTGAGCGGTCCTACGTTTATCCTCGAGCCGGGCGATATCGAGGCCGACCGTCGCGCGTGGGAAGACGAGCAGGTGCCCTACGACGATGCCACCATCGCCGCGTATGAAGAGGAGGATCTGCCGCCTTTCGATATGCCTTTTGAGGAGGTGCCTGCAACGCCATCGGCGAAGCCTGCGGTGTCCACAGCTGCCCCAGCCCCTTCGCCCGCGCCTCAAGTGTCCGCCGCAACGCCGGCCCAGGCCTCGCCAGTTCAGCCGACCGCGTCCAATGCTTCGACGGTGCCCCAGGCACCGCCCGTACCCGCGGCGGGCGCGCCCTCGGGCGGCTCGGCGGTGCCGTTTAGCACCAACTCACCCTACGCCAACGCCACAGTATCCGACGAGGTCCCACACAGCAAAGAGGAGGCGCAGGAGCTGCTGAGCAGCATCTTCGGCGCCGGCGTGGTGCTCAAAGGCCCAGATGAGGGATAAGGTAATGGTGCCGGTGCGATTGCCTCACGTGCTCGCTGAATGGTTGGCGTGAAGCTGCGGGGCACACATCGCTCATGGTAGGATAAGCAGCTAATGACAGAGCAACTGGAAGGAATTCCGACATGGCCGGTATGAATATGCAGCAGATGATGAAGCAGGCGCGCAAGATGCAGGAGCAGCTTGCTGCCGCTCAGGAGAGCCTCGCCGAGACTACCGTTGACGCCTCGGCTGGCGGTGGCATGGTGAAGGTTACCGCGCGCGGCGACATGCAGATCACCTCGATCAAGATTGATCCCGAGGCCATCGACCCCGAGGATGTGGAGATGCTCGAGGACATGATCATGGCCGCCGTGAACGAGGCTATCCGTGGCATCAACGACGTGGCCAACCGCCAGATGGGCGCCATCACGGGCGACCTCAACATCCCGGGCATGCCGTTCTAGCTCGGATTTTTCTGATTGCCGGAGCACTTTATGGTGTGCTCGGCTCGAAGCATGGATTTTATTGTTTATGTATGAAACGGGGGTGCAGCATCCGTGCTGTGCCCCCGTCCTGCGTAGTGGGCCTGATGGTGTGCCCGCCTGCGTTTTCCGGACGGATTGGCAGTTCCTGGGCTCATCGTTGTACCAGTACAGCGATATAACGCGGCCTGATGGGATGACAAAAGCCTGTCCCCACCCGTCTGATAAAAAACTTTTCGATAAGTTGCAGTTTGAGGCCGGTCCGCAAAACACGCAGAGGGGGGCGAAGCGCTCCGCCCTGCCTTCCCGTTCCGCGCGGGGGCCGCCCGCTGGAAAAAAGTGCGCCATTTCAGTACGTGATTCGCGTTTTGCCGGGTACACCGCCGCCCGCGCTCGACAAAACCCCAGTTGGCGGGCCCCTCCAAGTCACGTCTTCCAGCAAAAATCCGAAGTACGTTCTGAAATGGCGCAGTTTTTTCTGGAGGCGGGTGGAGGCGGGGCCGTTCCATCCCGTCAAACTGCAATATATCGACGAGTTTTTCGGGCCTGTCCGCTGCGGCTTCGCTCGTCGTCGATGCACTACGTTTCGGTCATTTTGAGGCCGGTTCTTGACCGAAATGTAGCGCATCGATGCAAGGAGCGAGCAGTTTGCCATCCGCGCTGGTCTCCCATGGCGCGCGCGGGGCGGTATCGTACAATGGGGTGCGGATTTTGTCAGGCGCGCGGCCTATGGATGTGCGTTGCTGTGGCATGACGAGGGCGTTACGAAGAGCGAGGTGCTATGGGGACCGAACGAGATTTGCAGCGTTTGCTGGATGAGCTGGGGCGTTTACCCGGCATCGGTCCAAAATCGGCACAGCGCATTGCCTATCATCTGCTTGAATGCGATCCGCAGGAGGCGCGCCGTCTCGCCGACGCAATCATCGACGTCAAAGAGCACGTGCATTTCTGCAGCCGTTGCTTTAACTACGCCACGGCAGACGAGTGCCCCATTTGCCAGGACAGCACGCGTGACCGCACGCGGATCTGCGTTGTGGGCGAGCCGCGCGATGTAAGCGCCATCGAGCGTACCGGCTCCTACCACGGCCTTTACCACGTGCTGGGCGGTGTGATCTCGCCCATGGACAAGATAGGTCCCGACCAGTTGCATGTGCGCGAGCTGCTGGCCCGTCTGGGTTCTGAGGACATACAGGAAGTCATCATCGCCACCAACCCCAATATTGAGGGGGAGACCACGGCGAGCTATCTGGCCCGTACCATCAAGCCGTTGGGTATCACGGTGACGCGCCTAGCGAGCGGGCTGCCCGTGGGCGGTGACCTTGAGTATGCGGATGAGCTTACCCTCGGCCGCGCCATCGAGGCACGCCGCGCGCTCTGAGGCGGCGAATCTCATCCCTCACTCGTCGGTCACCACCGCCAGGTGCGTTCCCTCCTCGTTCGGGCGAGCTTCACCGCCTCAGAGCGCGCGGGCCACGCGGCCGTCCAGGCTTTCGGGCGCCGCGCATGAGGCGTGCGCCCTCGGCTTTCGCGGCAACCTCGGGCACCTCAGAGCGCGCGGACCGCTGATAAGGGGTGCGTTCCCTCCTCGTTCGGGCGAGCTTCGCCGCCTCAGAGCGCGCGGGCCACGCGGCCGTCCAGGCTTTCGGGCGCCGCGCGTTTGGTGCGCCTTTTGGGCGCAGCGGCGCTTGTTGCAACGGCTCTTCTTTGCGATGAACAGCTATTTCCCAGCAAATCTGACGAGTATCCGGCGTTTGCAAACATGACGCTCGCGCAGGAGTGGGGCACCTGCGAGGAGGCGTTGCGCGAACTTGTTTCGACCGCCAACTGGGAGCATCTGGTTGAGGAGCTTACGGGCACGGTTGAATATGTTGAACGACAGACCCCTCAGAGCCGGGCGTGCCGGATGCGCCGGGCGCGTCCGAGAGCCTCGAAGTGCCCGGTCAGGTTGAAGGCGGGCAAAGGCAGCTCGCCTCGCACGCCTGTTTTTACTACCACATGCTGCCCAGAGCATCATTTCCGCAGTTCAACGGGCATGCGGCTAGGTACCTTGCAATGCGCCGGCGCATGCGGCACCTTGCACAATAGCGTCTACCAGCGGGGTCAAAATCAACGTGTCTGGCCCACAGTTTTACGTATGTGTGTGCATCAGACGCGGTACAATATCCGTGCATGTGGGTCTTCTGCCTAGGGGCTCCGGCGCTGCCTTGCTCACGGGCGGGGCGGCGTACGCAGGCCGGCGACATCGCCCGACCGGTTGCCCCACCGGACAGACGGCACCACAAGCGCCAAAGATCACCCGGCAGCACGGCGTTGCCGGGAACTGTATACCTACACGAGAGGAGAGGGTATATGGCGCGTAAGTTCAAGTCCATGGACGGCAACGAGGCCGCCGCATACGTATCGTATGCGTTTACCGAGGTTGCGGGTATTTACCCCATCACGCCGTCCAGTCCTATGGCCGACCACGTCGACCAGTGGGCAGCTCAGGGCAAGAAGAACATCTTCGGCACTAAGGTGAATGTCATCGAGATGGAGTCCGAGGCTGGCGCCGCGGGTACCGTCCACGGCTCGCTGTGTGCGGGCGCGCTGACCACCACCTACACGGCGTCGCAGGGTCTTCTGCTCATGATCCCGAACATGTACAAGATCGCGGGCGAGGGCCTGCCGGGCGTCTTCCACGTTTCGGCTCGTACCGTGGCCTCCCACGCCCTCAACATTTTCGGTGATCACTCCGACGTTATGGCATGCCGCCAGACCGGTTTCGCCATGCTCGCCGAGACCAACGTCCAGGAGGTCATGGACCTCGCCGCCGTTGCTCACCTCTCTGCTATCAAGGGCAAGGTGCCGTTCCTCAACTTCTTCGACGGCTTCCGCACCTCGCACGAGATTCAGAAGGTCGCCATCTGGGACTACGACGACCTGGCCGACATGGTCGACATGGCTGCTGTCCAGGCGTTCCGCGACCACGCGCTCAACCCCGAGCATCCGCACAACCGCGGCACCCATGAGGACGGCGACGTCTTCTTCCAGCATCGTGAGGCCTGCAACACCGCCTACGACGAGCTGCCTGCGGTCGTTGAGGACTACATGAACCAGGTGAACGAGAAGCTCGGAACCAACTATCACCTCTTCGATTACTACGGCGATCCCGAGGCTGAGAACATCGTGGTCTGCATGGGCTCCTTCGTGGACACCCTCGAGGAGGTCATCGACTACCTCAACGCTCATGGCGAGAAGGTCGGCCTTATCAAGGTGCGCCTGTATCGTCCGTGGTCCATCAAGCACTTCATCGCAGTGCTGCCCGAGACCGTCAAGAAGATCGCTGTTCTCGACCGCACCAAGGAGCCCGGCTCCATTGGCGAGCCGCTCTATCAGGACGTTGTGTCCGCGCTCTTCGAGGCTGGCCTCGAGGGCATCAAGGTGGTCGGCGGCCGTTACGGCCTCGGCTCCAAGGACGAGCCGCCCGCGGCTGCGTTCTCGGTGTACGAGGAGCTCAAGAAGGACGAGCCCAAGCACGAGTTCACCATCGGTATCGTGGACGACGTCACCAACCTCAGCCTGCCCATGGACGCCGACGCGCCCAACACCGCTGCTGAGGGCACCATCGAGTGCAAGTTCTGGGGTCTCGGCGGCGACGGCACCGTGGGCGCCAACAAGAACTCGATCAAGATCATCGGCGACCACACCGACAAGTATGTTCAGGCCTACTTCCAGTACGACTCCAAGAAGACGGGCGGCGTGACCATCTCGCACCTGCGCTTTGGCGACAGCCCCATCAAGAGCCCGTACTACATCACCAAGGCCGACTTCGTGGCGTGCCACAACCCGAGCTACGTCACCAAGCACTTCAAGATTGCTCAGGGCGTGAAGCCTGGCGGTACCCTCATGATCAACTGCCAGTGGAGCTTCGATGAGCTCTCGCAGCACCTTTCTGCAGCCGAGAAGCGCTACATCGCCAAGAACAACATCCAGCTCTACACCATCAACGCCATTGACCTGGCCGTTCAGGTGGGTATGGGCAAGCGCACCAACACCATCCTGCAGTCCGCGTTCTTCACGCTGGCCGGCGTGCTGCCGCAGGAGGACGCCATCAAGTACATGAAGAATGCTGCCGAGAAGTCCTACGCCAAGAAGGGCCAGGACGTGGTCGAGGCCAACTGGAAGGCCATCGATGCCGGCGCCACCGCCTTCGTGAAGCATGAGGTTCCGGCCGAGTGGGCCGACTGCGCCGACGACGCTCCTGCCGCTGCTCTTGAGGGCCGTCCCGAGCTCGTCAAGCAGGTCAAGGAGATCATGGAGCCCATCAACCGCATGGAGGGCGACGAGCTTCCCGTGTCCGCGTTCATGGAGCATGCCGACGGCCAGTTCGAGCAGGGTGCTTCCGCATACGAGAAACGCGGCGTTGCCGTTATGGTGCCGCACTGGGATGCCGAGAAGTGCATTCAGTGCAACCAGTGCTCCTATGTGTGCCCGCACGCCACGATCCGTCCGTTCGGTCTCACCGAGGACGAGATTGCCGCGGCTCCCGAGGGTATGCGCACCCTCGACATCAAGATGCCGAAGGACACCGGTCTGAAGTTCACCATGGCCATCTCCCCGCTCGACTGCATGGGCTGCACCAACTGCGCCAAGGTCTGCCCGAAGGGCGCCCTCACCATGGTTCCGCAGGAGCAGGAGCTTGCCGAGCAGAAGACGTTCGACTACTGCGTCGAGCACGTTGCTCCGAAGCCCGTCCTCGAGGCCGCCAACGTCAAGGGCAGCCAGTTCAAGCAGCCGCTGCTTGAGTTCTCTGGCTCCTGCGCTGGTTGCGCCGAGACGGCTTACGCACGCCTGGTCACCCAGGTCTGCGGCGACCGTATGTTCATCTCCAACGCCACCGGCTGCTCCTCCATTTGGGGCAACCCTGCGGCCCGTTCGCCCTACACGGTGAACAAGGACGGTCACGGCCCGGCGTGGAACAACAGCCTCTTCGAGGACAACGCCGAGCACGGTCTGGGCATGGCTCTTGGTTACGAGGCCGTTCAGAACAAGCTCGTGGCTGAGCTCACCGAGATGCTCGAGAGCGACAAGACTCCCGAGGCCACCAAGGAGCTCATCCAGGCCTACCTCGATACCCGCAAGGATGCTGAGGGCTCCAAGGCTGCCGCCGCCGCGCTGATCCCTGCTCTTGAGCAGGCCGAGCAGGACGGCTGCCCGCTTGCTGGCAAGATCCTTGCCGACAAGTCCTTCCTCACCAAGAAGTCCTTCTGGATCATGGGTGGCGACGGCTGGGCGTACGACATCGGCTTCGGCGGCCTGGATCACGTCCTCGCCTCTGGCCATGACGTAAACGTCTTCGTCTTCGACACCGAGGTCTACTCCAACACCGGTGGCCAGGCTTCCAAGGCTTCCAACATTGGTCAGGTTGCTCAGTTCGCTGCTGCGGGCAAGACCACCAAGAAGAAGAGCCTTGCCGAGATCGCTATGAGCTACGGCTATGTGTACGTGGCGCAGGTTGCCATGGGCGCCAACCCGGCTCAGACCCTCAAGGCCATCCAGGAGGCCGTGGCTTACGATGGTCCGTCCATCATCATCGGCTATGCTCCCTGCGAGATGCACTCCATCAAGAAGGGTGGCATGCAGAACTGCCAGGCCGAGATGAAGAAGGCTGTTGACTGCGGTTACTGGAACCTCTTCCGCTTCAACCCCGCTGCTGAGGTGGGCAAGAAGTTCACGCTCGACTCCAAGGAGCCGAAGGGTGGTTACCAGGAGTTCCTGATGAACGAGGCTCGTTACGCTTCGCTCAGCCGTGTGCTTCCGCAGGACGAGGTTGACGCGCTCTTTGCTGCCAACGAGAAGGCCGCTATGGACCGTTACCAGCACCTGGTCAAGCTGAAGGATCTCTACGCCGAGGTGTAGGCTGATCTAGAGCGTTAGCTCCCAACGGGAAGCCCCCGAAGGGTTCCCGGTCGATGTCCTCGCCGCTTTGCGGTTGCGGATTACGACCGGGAAATCCCTTCGGGGGCTTCCCTGCGTTAACGCACTCGATGCAGGCAAGGTTGATAGTTTAGTGTGGCTGCGGAATGTCCGCTTAGGAAATCCCTCCGGGGCTTTCTTGCGTAAAAGATCTCGACGCGGTCACATACGGCACCAGGAAGCGGCTACCGTCTGAGCCGATGCTGCCCTGTGATGCTGCAAATGTGAATGGACCTCAGAAGATATGCATAAAAGTAACTGAGGGGGTTGCAGCATCCATAGAGGTGGAAAAGCGTGGTAACTTCATGCATCACGCGTATACTTTAGCAGGGTAATGTGGTTAAACAGGCAAAATGACATCCTTTACGTTGGGCGGCAAGAAGCTACCGTTCACCCGGTTCTATCGATACAAAATGTATAAAACTGAGTCAAATGAGAATATACTTTCCTGCATCCTAACAGCCGGGCGCGTTTACGTGCCATTCCGAGACGAGAGGAACCGCCATGTCTAAGCCGTTTGGCAAGCCCGATCGCATCGTCGTTGCGCTGGGTGGTAACGCCCTGGGTGATAATCCCGCCGAACAGATTGAGCGCGTAAACAACGCTGCCCATGCGCTTATTGGTCTCATTGAACAGGGTAACGAGATCATTATCACCCACGGCAATGGTCCGCAGGTTGGCATGATTCAAAATGCCTTCGCTGCCGCTCACGAGGCCGATCAGGCCATTCCGGCGATGGACCTGCCTGAGTGTGGTGCCATGAGCCAGGGTTACATTGGCTACCATCTGCAGCAGGGCATCGGCCGCGAGATGCATCGTCGCTACAAGAGCTGGCACGTGGCCACTGTAGTGACCCAGGTCGAGTGCGACCCGGACGACCCGGCGTTCGCCAATCCTACCAAGCCCATCGGCCCCTTCTATACCGAGGAGCAGGCAAAGGCACTCATGGAGGAGAATCCCGAGATGACCTTTGTTGAGGACTCTGGTCGTGGTTGGCGCCGCGTGGTGGCGTCTCCCGAGCCCAAGAAGATTGTCGAGGCCTCCTCGATTCTTAATCTTCTCGACAACGAGTTCATCGTTATCGCCTGCGGTGGCGGCGGCATCCCTGTGGTGCGCGAGTATGACTACAAGCCCAACAAGGGTCGCTACAAGGGCGTTGCTGCTGTTATCGACAAGGACATGGCCGGCGAGCTTCTGGCCGAGAACTGCGATGCCGACGTGCTCTTCCTCCTCACCGCCGTTGAGCATGTAGCAATCAACTTTGGCAAGCCCGACCAGCAGGACCTCACCGAGCTCTCGGCCGATGAGGCTGAGCGCCTGGCTGACGAGGGCCAGTTCGGCAAGGGCTCCATGGAGCCCAAAGTGCGTGCTGCCATTAAGTTCGCGCGCAGCAAGAGCAAGAAGGAGCGCGTCTGCATTATTGGTTCGCTCGACAAGGCGGCTGAGACCATGGCCGGCCTCTCCGGCACGCGCATCTACGCATAAGCTGGCGCAGAGCGTTCTGCCGTGCGAGCACGAATTCGCGGTAGACGGCATATGTAAATGGCTTCTGACCAGGCGGCTTACATATCGCTGGAGAAGTCCTTACGACGAGGTTGGCGCCTCCTAACAATCCATCCCTATCGTTTCACCCTGGTATGAGCTGTCTGCTGATAGCAGGTGACGAGCAAGAAGACCACCGGGTGACCCCCCGGTGGTCTTCTAGGATGGAGCGAGGCGTATGCACGAGATGCCGGGCAAGACGAAAAAACGCTGCCGGGAGAGGGTGCTCACGGATAAGGTGAGCACGGCCCTTGCCTGGTTGCGCAGGCGCATGGGGGCGGTCGCCACCGTGCTTTTAATGGCATTGCTCTCCGTTACGGCGGTGCCGGTTGTGGAGGCCGTGGCAGAGGAGACGAACGCGGGCGCGCCGACAGTGGCGACGCGCGCGGTGAATGGCTTCTTGTTCGGCGTCATGAGCGACCCGCATTACTTTCCCGCGGAGTACCAGGGCACGCGCGCGGAGGCATACCAGAACCAGACCTCCGGCGACCTGCGCCTGATGGGAGAGAACGGGGCGCTGACGGCGGCTGCCGTCGACCAGATGCTCGCCGATGCTGAAAGCGGCGCGCGCAAACTGCCGAAGGTGCTGCTCGTCACGGGCGACCTGACGAGCGAGGGCGAGAAGGCGGGCCACGAGGGCTTCGCCGCGCAGATGAAGCGCCTGCAGGAGGCGGGCACGACCGTGCTCGTGATCCCCGGCAACCATGACCTCTACAACTACGACGCCATGACCTTCCAGAACGACACGCAGGTGAAGGACGGCGGCGCGGGCAGCCTTTGGACCACCGAGGCCGACTTCCGCAGCATCTACGCGTCGATGGGCCTTGACGAGGAAGCCACGAAGGCTGCTTCGAGCGGCACTATTGAGAGCATCGACTACTTTGTGGAAGACCTGGGCGAAGACGGCATCGCCGACTGCCAGGGCGGCCTGTCCTACGTGGCCAAGACCACTGCGGGCGTCGCTTTCATCATGATCGACTCCGAGGTGTACACCGCCGACTGGAACGGCAAGGACCAGGCATGGGGGCAGGGCGCCGGCATGATGAGCAACGACCTGCTTGCATGGGTAAAGGATCAGGCGGCCCAGCTCACCGAAGAGGGCTACAACATCGTCGCGGGCATCCATCATCCCGTGCTGGAGCATCAGGCCACGGCCGAGACCGAGTTCATCACCGACCGCGTGGACGTGGACAACGGTGACGGCACGCGCTCCACCGACAACTCCCGCTTCATCGCCACGCAGCTTGCCGACGCGGGCATTCACTACATCTTCTCGGGCCACATGCACGAGAACGACATCGCCAGCTATACCACGGCGGCGGGCAACACCATCTACGACATGGAAACCGGCGGCCTGTGCGCCTACCCCGCGCCGTACCGCTACGCGAGCCTCACCACGCAGGACACGGGCGAGATGACGCTTGGCCTGCGGTCCGTCGGCGTGAAGCAGGCGGCCATGAACCAGAAGCTCGATGCGCCGAACGGCATCCTCACGAACACCGACAAGGTGGACGTGTCGGAGTACATGAAGGACGCCATGTACGGCGACAAGAACGAAGACGGCGAATCCTTCATCACGCGCCTTGTCATGCGCTATGCGGCGCGCTACCTCGACCAGCTGACCGACATCCCTGCGGCGCTGGAGAGCATCGCGGGGCTTGACCTGTACGACACGCTCTTCGACGCGCTGCCCGGCCTGCTGGGAGGCGGAACGACCGTCGACCTCGACAGCCTCGGCTCCATCTACATTTCGTGGAACGATACCGGCGAATTCAACACCTCGGGCGTGAACCTCAACCCGTCGGGCACGGCGGGGCTGCTTTCCAGCTTCACGATCCGCAACGAGGACATCAAAGAGGAAGTGCAGAGCGTCCTCGATCAGATCGAGGTCAACTACATCGCCAACGGTCGCCTCGAGCAGGAGATCTCGAAACTGCTCGAAAGCGTGGGCGATGTCAACCTGTTGAACCCGGACAATCCGAACGACACCTCGGGCAACTGCTACACCCTGCGCCAGCTGCTGCAGGACATGTTCCAGCGCCACAACTCCGGCGCCGACAAGGAGTCGATGCCAGAGAACATGCAGCACGCGCTTGAGAACCTGCAGAGCAGCGACATCCTCAAAAACGAGGTGACGCACGTTCTGAACGGTACGCTCGTCCCGCTTATCGAAGATGTGCTGGGCAACACCACCATCAGCGTAGACAACCTTTTCGGGCGCAACACGCTGTGGCACACCGCCGTGCAGGCGCTGCTTGGCAGCGACAACCCCTCCATCGCCACGGTGCTCGACAAGTTCGGCCTTGACCTGTTCGGCGACGGCGGCCTGGTGACGGGCCTGCTGGACCAGTATCTCACCGACAGCGTGTACCAGCAGATCGGCGGGCTCGTCGTGGCCATGGTGACGGGCTTTGCGGGCGATGCCGATACGCTTGACGACGTGGTTGGCGGTGTGGCCGTGCAGCTGGGCGCCACGATGAACCCCGAGCCCAACCCCACGGTGGAAAACGGTGCGCTGCCCGACCAGGTGAGCATGTCGCTCGATTCCGAGAGCAGCGCCACGTCGCGCCAGTTCAGCTGGTACACCTCCACCGACGTCGATGACACCGACGTGCAGGTGATTCCCGCCAGCGCGGCAAGCAACGCCGACGACGCGAAGGCGAAGATGGATGCGCAAGATTCCTCCGTTACATCGTTCGACGGCGCCGCGCAGGAGGTCAACAAGGCGAAGATCACCCTCAACCTCGTGCTCATCACCAACTACGACATCGTGAAGGAGAACCGCCACACGGCGACGGCCACCGTGCCGGCGGGCGACTTCTACTACCGCGTGGGCTCGTCCGATGACGGCTACTGGAGTGATCCCGTGTACGTGGACGGCGAGGACAATCCCGCCGACGGCTACACGGCGCTCGTCGTGGCCGATTCGCAGGGCGCTTCCGAGGCGGACTACGAGGCGTACGAGGCGGTGCTCGCCAAGGCGGAAGAGCAGACGGACGGGGAAGCGTTCGCCCTGCATCTGGGCGACATGGTGGACGACGGCGTGAACGAGAACTACTGGAGTTGGCTCATGAACACCGATGCCTCCGAGGCTGTGGCCACCATGCCGGTGGCGGGCAACCACGAGGCGCGCCAGGACGACAACCAGCTCGCCAATGCCATCGCCGCGCACTACAACGTGGACATCCCCAATCAGGACACCTCCACGGGCCTGTACTACTCCTTCGTTTACGGCGACGTCACCTACATCGTGCTGAACACCAACGACGGCGATGCCGCCGTGGGCGAGGCGCAGAAGCAGTGGGCGGCCGAAGTTGCCGATTCCGCAGACACCACGTGGAAGATCCTCGTCACGCACAAGGCGCCCTACTCGAAGGGCTCGCACCAGAACGACTCCGACGTGGTGGCGTTGCGCTCGTGGCTGAGCACATTCGCCACGCAGCACGACATCGACCTTGTGCTCTCGGGCCACGACCACACCTATATGCGCACGCCGTCGCTCACCAATGGCACCGAGGCGAGCGTGACCACGCAGCAGGTGACCGACTCTGCGGGCAACGCCTACGAGGCGCAGGTGAATCCTGCGGGCACGACGTTCGTGATCCCCTCCACCTCGGGCACCAAGTTCTACGACATCGTGGAGAACGACCTGCCCACGGCAAAGTCGGGCCAGCCCTACCAGCCCATCTACTCGACGCTTTCCATCGAGGACGACACGCTGTTCTGGCGCGCGTACACCTACGACGCGGCGAGCGGCACGGGCACGCTCTACGACAGCTTCGCCATCAAGAAGGACGACAACCTGACGGCCGCCGAAAAGGTCATGCAGATGATCGACGCGCTGCCTGCGCCCGAGACCGTCAACAGCCGCGAAGCGGCCGATGCGGCCAGGCCGGCGGTGGAGGAGGCGCGCGCCGCTTACGATGCGCTGACCGAGGAAGAACGGGCGCAGGTGAGCAACCTCGCCAAACTGGAGCAGCTTGAACAGCTCATCGTGGTGTACCAGGACATCAACGGCAAGGAAACCGTCGACCTCTCGACGGGCATCTACTACGACGGCCAGGATGACGACGAGGCTCAGCGCAGGGCAGCCTTCAAGGAGGCTATCGCCAATCCGAACGTGGGCACGATCATCTTCCCCGGCGATTGGTCTACTGCCATTGGCGAGTATGGCGGATTCCTCGGCAACACGCTCGATGGCCAGTACTACACCGTCGACCACAACGTGGTCATCAAGGCTGCGGCAGGCTCCCAGGGCTTTGCCGACCTGCGCCTCTGCGGGTTCATCGTCACCAACGGCGCAACGCTCGTTCTGGAGGACGTGAAGCTGCAGGCGTGGCAGAAGAAGCCCATTGGCGGCAACACGACGCCCATGAACATGGTCCGCGTGGAGGATGGCACGCTCATCGCGAACGGCAACACGTCGGTGCTCGTGAACCGCGATGACGGCTCCACGGACGGCTTCAAAGACGAGGGCTGGCGCGGCCACGCCATCATCGTGGGCAACCCCGACAACAGCACGGCGACGGGCGAGCGCACGGTGTACCTCAACACCACGGGCACCATCTCCGGCCTGCGCGATTCGGTCGTGCAGCATG
>DHKFC23501__coassemble_1155_pt1 | contig 27694 bp, 23 predicted proteins | sample DHKFC23501__metabat2_high_PE_052 | metagenome-assembled genome bin DHKFC23501 | reverse complement strand
CGGCACCAATCCTTACGAAGTATTTCTCTAGGCAGAGGGGGTGGCGGCGTCGTGCAGCTCAAGTGAAATTTCAGGCACGTGGGCAAGATCTGCCAGCGTAACGCCGTCTACGTACTCCTCGATCACAGCATCAAGCCCCGTCCAGAACTTCACCGTGGAGCACAAATCGGCCCGCAGGCACGAGCCGTCCAACCCCTCGCAGGCAACAGGCGCGGTGGTACCTTCTGCCACGCGCAAAATGTCCCCGGCGCGAATCTCGTCGGCAGGGCGCGCGAGCACATACCCGCCACCCTTGCCGCGCACGCTGTGCAAGAGGTCCGCCTGCATAAGAGGACGTACCAGCTGTTCCAAATACTTAAGCGAGATGCGCTCGGCACTCGCGACCTCGCGCAGCGATACCGCGTTGCCCGGCCCGCCAAATGCAGCAATGTGAATCATGAGACGAAGCGCGTACCGGCCTTTTGAAGAGATGAGCATGCGTCCTCCGCTCCCAATTCACTGTTCCCAGCTCGGTTCACCACCAGCTGGGCTTGGCTCAACCAGAGCGTCCACGTTACGCACGGAATTCTTAGTGGATTACTCGGGTTTACCCTTGACTGAAATCCGCTTCATCTTATCCTTAACCCGAGAGAATTCATAGGGTTTACGGAGAAACGTCATCGCGCAAACCCGCGCGAGTCGCTTCCGCCGCCAACAAGGAAGGCACCACATGACCAGCACCTCCCCGCTCCTCTCCATCCGAGGGCTTTCGGCCTCGGTTGATGAGAAGACCATCCTCCATAACATCGACCTCGACGTCACTGCCGGTGAAACCCACGTGCTCATGGGCCCCAACGGCGCCGGCAAGTCTACGCTGGGCCACGTCATCATGGGCGACCCGGTATACACCCAAACCGCAGGCACCATTATGTTCAACGGCGAGGATGTCACCGAGCTCTCCCCCGACAAGCGCTCGCGCGCGGGCCTTTTCCTCTCCTTCCAAGCACCGGTGGAGATTCCCGGCGTGCCGCTGTCGAGCTTTTTGCGCGCCACCATCGCTGGCCGCCCCGGCCTTGAGATGAAGGGCAAGGAGTTCCGTCGCCGCATGAAGGAGCTCTGCGCCGCGCTCGATATGGACGTGAGCTACCTCAACCGCGAGCTGGGCGTGGGCTTCTCGGGCGGCGAGAAGAAGAAGGTGGAGATGCTCCAACTCCTGCTGCTCCAGCCGAAGCTCGCCATCCTCGACGAGACCGACTCCGGCCTGGACGTGGACGCCCTCAGCGTGGTTTCGCGCGGCATGGACCTCTATCGCAAGAGCTGCGACGGCACCCTCATCGTTATCACGCACAACACGCGCATCCTGGAGCACGTGGACGTTGACCGCGTGCACGTGATGGTCTCTGGGCACATCGTGCGCGAAGACGACGCTTCGCTCATCCCCTGGATCGACGCCAACGGCTTTGAGTCGTTTGAGCACGCCCCGAGCGCCGACGCGCACCTGACCCACTAGGAGGCGACCGTGGCAAAACAGCGCACCGAGGTTGCGGACATCGACCGCAGCCTCTATGACTTCCGATATGGCGAGGAGGGCTTCGAGCGGCTTGATGCTGGCCTCACGCCCGAGATTGTTGAAGAGATCAGCCGTCGTAAAAACGAGCCCTCGTGGATGCTCGATTTCCGTCTGAAATCGCTCGAGATCTACCACTCCATGCCCAATCCCACCTGGGGCCCCAGCATCGCGGGCCTCGACATGGACCACATCGTTACCTACGTGAAGCCCAACACCGACCAAAAGGCCGATTGGGACTCGGTGCCCGACGACATCAAAAACACCTTTGAGCGCCTGGGCATCCCCGAGGCGGAGCGTAGCTACCTCGCGGGCGTGGGCGCCCAGTACGACTCTGAGCTTGTGTATCACAACATGCAGGAGACGGCCGCTAACATGGGCATCGTGTACTCCGGCATTGAAGAGGCGCTCCACGAGCCGCGCTGGGAAGAGCTCATCCACGAGAAGTTTATGACGCTCATCCCGCCTACCGATCACAAGTTTGCCGCCTTGCACGGCGCCGTGTGGTCGGGCGGATCGTTTGTGTATGTTCCCGCTGGTACCAAGCTGGAGTTCCCCCTGCAAAGCTACTTCCGCCTGAACGCGGCAGGCGCGGGCCAGTTTGAGCACACGCTCATCATCGTGGAGGATGACGCCGACCTGCACTTTATTGAGGGCTGCTCGGCGCCCAAGTACAACGTGGCGAATCTGCACGCCGGCGCCGTTGAGCTCTTTGTGGGCAAGCGCGCACACCTGCGTTACTCCACGATCGAGAACTGGTCGAAGAACATGTACAACCTCAACACCAAACGCGCGCGTGTTGAGGAAGAAGGCGAGATCGAGTGGATCTCGGGCTCGTTTGGCAGCCACGTGGGCTACCTCTACCCCATGAGCGTGCTCGTGGGCCGCAAGGCGCGGTCGAGCTTCACCGGCATCACATTTGCTGGCGCGGGGCAGAACCTCGACACCGGCACGAAAGTGGTGCTCGCAGCCCCCGAGACCTCGGCCTCGGTAGAGACCAAGGGCATCTCCAAGGGCGGCGGCATCCAGACCTTCCGCAGCTCTATCGTGGCCACACCGGCCGCCGAGGGCGCGCAGGCTACCGTAAGCTGCCAGTCGCTCATGCTCGACGACGAGAGCCGCTCCGACACCATCCCCGCGATGGACATCCGCGCCAAGAACGTGGACATCGGCCACGAGGCAACCATCGGACGCATTGGCGACGACAAGGTGTTTTACCTCATGAGCCGCGGTATCTCTGAGGAAGAGGCCCGCACGATGATCGTGAACGGCTTTGCCGAGCCGGTTTCGAAAGAACTGCCGCTTGAGTACGCCGTAGAGATGAACAACCTCATCAAGCTTGAGATGGAAGGGGCGATCGGTTAGATGGACGCCATCACAATCAAACACGCCGGCGCCATGCCCGCCCCCACGTGGGGTTGGCTCAAGATGAACGACACCCAGATTGCCATTCCCGCTGGTATGGCACGCGGTGGCGATATTGTTGTAGAGGCCGCGCAAGAGCTTACGAGCACGTCTCTTAGCTTTGAGGGCGCTGTGGCGGCGCTCCAAGAGCGCGTGGATGCCGCACGCGGCGACGCTCAAGACACGCGCGCCTGCATCCAGGCTGTTCAGGAGCAGCACGCACCGGGCGATGACCTAGGCGACCTCAACATCCCCGCGCTTTCGAGTTACCAAGAGCGCGCCTGCAAAGAGGAACTGGCGAACGATGTGGCGGCCGCCTTCACCACAGGCATGGGCATCGACACGCGCTCGTACCTCAACTTCTCCGCGGGAGAGACGCTCACGCTTGGCTGCGCGGAGGGTACTGAGGAGACGGCCACCATCCGTGTTTGCGGCGAACAGGGTGCTACCGTTGCCGCCTCGATTGACGCGATCGCTGAGGCGAATGCACACCTCACGCTTGCCATCTCGCTCGACGGCGAGGCGGACGCAGCAAGCGCCGAACCCGGCCTTGTAGGCTCTGAGCTGCGTGTATTTGCCGGCGAGAACGCCCGCGTGGACGTGACCGTCTACACCACCTGCGATGCCCCCTTCACCGCCATTGACGATTCGGGATATGTGCTCGACCGCAATGCGCGCGTCACCGTGCGCCACGTGGTGCTCGGCGGCGGCGTTACCGCCACCGGCATGGCTGTTGACCTGCGCTCGGACGATGCCCGCGTTGATATCGACACTCGCTACCTTGCCGCCGGCACCGAGACGCGCGACTTCAACTACGTGGTGCGTCACCGCGGTAAGAAGACCATCTCAAACATCATCGCGAACGGCGTCCTTGCCGGCACGAGCAAAAAGTGTCTGCGCGGTACCATCGACCTGGTGCATGGCTGCAAGGGCAGCGAGGGCACCGAGCGCGAGGCTGTGCTCATTGCCGACAAAGGCGTGGACAACAAGACGGTGCCCACCATTCTTTGCGACGAGGACGATGTGGCGGGCAACCACGGCGCCACCATTGGACACGTGCGTCCCGAGCAGCTGTTCTACCTCATGAGCCGCGGCGTTTCTGCCGAGGCAGCCGAGAAGCTCTTCATGGTGGCAAAGCTCGAAGATGCGGCGCTCACCGCCCCCGACGACGAGATGCGTGCACGGGTTATCCGCCTGGGCAACGAGCTCATTGATTCCTTCGAGGAGGACCTCGCATGATCGACACCGAGCATGTTTCTTGCGACACCTGCACCGCTCCTACGGCACCCGTGTTCGACGCCTCCGACGAGGCGTCGCGGGCACACCCGGTCGTAGATATTGAGACCAATCCCTACAAAGCCGCCTTTCCGCTTTTCCAGGAGCATCCCGACATTGCCTTTTTGGACAGCGCTGCCACCGCGCAGCGCCCGGCCTGCGTGCTCAATGCACAGAAGCGCTTCTATGAGACCATGAACGCAAACCCTTTGCGCGGCCTGTATTCCCTCTCTGTTGAGGCAACCGAGGCCATCGCGAAGGTTCGCGCTCAGATTGCCCAGCTCATTGGCGGCAATCGGCCCGAAGAGGTAGTGTTCACCCGCAACACGAGCGAGTCGCTGAACATCATCGCCCGCTCGTTCGCCCCGGGTGTGCTCTCCCCGGGCGACGAGGTAGCCATCACCATCATGGAGCATCACTCCAACCTCATCCCCTGGCAGCAGGCATGCCGCCAGGCGGGCGCCAAGCTCGTGTACCTCTACCCCACCAAGACGGGTGAGCTCACCGACGAAGAGATTGCTCAAAAGATTGGCCCCAAGACCAAGATTGTGGCCACCACAATGGTCTCGAACGTGCTGGGCGTGCGCGTGCCGGTGGCAAAACTCGGGCAAGCCGTGCACGCGCAGGGCGGCTACCTGGTGGTAGACGCGGCGCAGGCTATCCCCCACATGCCCGTCGATGTGCACACACTGGGGGCGGACTTCTTGGCGTTCTCTGCCCACAAGGCGCTTGGCCCCATGGGCGTGGGCGTGCTGTGGGGTCGTTACGATCTCCTCGACCGCATGGATCCCTTCCTCACCGGCGGCGAGATGATCGACTCCGTGACCGAGACCGATGCCGTATGGGCTCCGGTGCCCGAGAAGTTTGAAGCGGGCACGCAGGACGCCGCCGGCATCTACGCCACAGGCGTTGCCCTCGATTATCTGGTGAACCACGTGGGCTACGAGGCTGTCCAGGCGCGCGAGGCGGCGCTCGTGCACTACGCCATGAGCCGCATGGTGGAGCTGCCGTTTGTTACGATCATCGGGTCGATTTACTGGGATCGCCATCACGGCGTGATCAGCTTCAACGTCAACGGTGTGCATCCGCACGACGTGGCGAGCATCATGGATATGCAGCAGGTATGCATCCGCGCGGGTCACCACTGCGCGCAGCCGCTCTTGGCCTGGATGGGCTGCGAAAACCTGGCGTGTTGCCGCGCGAGTCTTGCGTTCTACAACGACAAGCACGATGTCGACGCCTTCATTGACGCGCTCAAAACCGTCTGGAACACCTTCCACTAGCATCCCAAAGGAGCCTTCTATGGGCAATATCTATAGCTCGACCACCTTCATGGAGCACAACTCGCACCCCGACTACAAGTATGAGATGGATGCTCCCACTCACGCGCACGATGGCATCAACCCCAGCTGCGGCGACGAGCTCACGCTCATGCTGCGCATGGAGGGCGACGTGATTGAGGAGGCTTCGTTCACAGGCCATGGCTGCGCCATCAGCCAGGCCTCGGCCGACATCATGGCCGACCTCATCACCGGTGAAACGGCCGAGGAGGCCAAACGCTTGGCCGGCCTCTTCTTGCGCATGGTGCGTGGCGAAGAGCTCACGGACGAGGAGATGGAAGACCTCGACGAGGCTGCCCAGCTGAAAGACATCTCGCACATGCCCGCCCGCGTGAAATGCGCCGAACTTGCCTGGCGAACCCTCGACGGCATCCTCGACAACCGCTAGGGCCATACGCGTGATGCCACAAGGCACCATCATAAAAACAATCTGAAAATGGCTGCGCTTCACCGAAGCGTGCACGCGCCGCTCGCGTTAGAATAGACGTGCATGTCAGGTTTGGCTGGCCATGTTGCCATGGCTCGCCGATGAGGAACCAACAGAGAGGAGAGGCATGCAGTACACAGCAGAAGTGGAAAACATGTGCCCCGTTGCCAAGGGCGCATACCACGGTCCCGCCCCCATCCCCGAGGAGGGCAAGTGGGTTCAGGCCAAGGAGATCTCTGACATCTCTGGCCTTACGCACGGTGTGGGTTGGTGCGCACCTCAGCAGGGCGCCTGCAAGCTCACGCTTAACATCAAGGAGGGCGTCATCGAGGAGTGCCTCGTCGAGACCCTCGGCTGCTCGGGCATGACCCACTCCGCAGCCATGGCCTCCGAGATTCTCCCCGGCAAGACCATTCTTGAGGCGCTCAACACCGACCTGGTGTGCGATGCCATCAACGTCGCCATGCGCGAGCTGTTCCTGCAGATTGTTTACGGCCGCAGCCAGACTGCGTTCTCCGAGGACGGCCTGCCCGTGGGCTCCTCCCTCGACGACCTGGGCAAGGGCCTGCGCTCCCAGATTGGTACCATGTTCGGCACCAAGCTCAAGGGCGCTCGTTACCTCGAGCTCGCCCAGGGCTATGTCACCCGCATGGCTCTCAACGACAAGAACGAGATCATCGCTTTCGAGTTCTTGAACCTCGGTAAGTTCACCGACGCCCTCAAGAAGGGTGTCTCCCCCGAGGACGCCATCAAGGGCGCCATGGGTCACTATGGTCAGTGGGAGTCCGCTGCCAAGTACATCGATCCTCGCACCGATGAAGAGACCCACACCGTCGAGTCCGTGTTCCCGGTTCACGAGTAGAAAGGGAGGGAAAGCACATGGCTGTTAGCTTCGAAGGTTACGAGCGCCGCATTGATAAGATCAATGCCTGCCTCGCTGAGAACGGCATCTCCTCCCTCGAGGAAGCCCTGCAGATTTGCCAGGACAAGGGCGTCGACCCCCGCGCTATCGTGGAGAACGTTCAGTCCATCGCATTTGAGAACGCCAAGTGGGCCTACACCCTTGGATGCGCTCTTGCCATCAAGAAGGGCGCCAAGAACGCCTCTGAGGCCGCCGCTATCATCGGCGAGGGCCTCCAGGCCTTCTGCGTGCCCGGCTCCGTTGCCGAGGACCGCAAGGTTGGTCTTGGCCACGGCAACCTGGGCGCTATGCTCCTCGGTGATGACACCGAGTGCTTCGCGTTCCTCGCTGGTCACGAGTCCTTCGCTGCCGCTGAGGGCGCTATCGGCATCGCTATGAACGCCAACAAGGCGCGCAAGAAGCCGCTTCGCGTTATCCTGAACGGCCTGGGCAAGGACGCTGCCCAGATCATCGCCCGTATCAACGGCTTCACCTATGTGAAGACCCAGTTTGATTACTTCACGAGCGAGCTCAAGATTGTCGAGAAGATCCCCTACTCCGACGGCCCGCGCGCCGAGGTCAACTGCTACGGCGCCGACGACGTCCGCGAGGGCGTTGCCATCATGTGGCACGAGAATGTCGACATCTCGATCACCGGTAACTCCACCAACCCCACGCGCTTCCAGCACCCCGTTGCGGGCACCTACTTCAAGGAGCGCGTGCTGGCTGGCAAGAAGTACTTCTCCGTCGCTTCCGGCGGCGGCACCGGCCGTACCCTGCACCCCGACAACATGGCTGCCGGCCCTGCCTCCTACGGCATGACCGACACCATGGGTCGTATGCACTCGAGTGCCCAGTTCGCCGGCTCCTCCTCGGTGCCTGCGCACGTGGACATGATGGGCCTCATCGGTATGGGCAACAACCCCATGGTTGGTGCCACCGTGGCCTGCGCCGTTGCGGTGAACGCTGCTCTGAACGAGTAAGGTTGTCCGCACTGCGCCCTATCGCGCAGAAAGGCCTTGCCTTGTAATGAAAGCCGCTGGTTGGGATATCCCGCCAGCGGCTTTTTCTATAGGAAGCCTCATGGGGCAAGGGTGGTCACATGGGCAAACCGCTTTGACTTTCACGCTTCTCGCTTCAGGCCTCACGCTTCACCCCTCCTCGCGCATCATTTTCGCACGCAACCAAAACGCAACCGCAAGATGGTGGAGCAACCACCCCGTTGCGCGCAGGATAAAGCTATGCTGGAACCCGAAGCAAGGAGGAGCCATGGGATTCTCAGACAACCTTTATCACCTGCGCAGTATGCGCAACATGACGCAAGAGCAGCTCGCGATGCTCATGGGGGTAAGCCGGCAAGCCATTTCCAAGTGGGAATCTGGGCGCGCATATCCCGAGATGGATAAGCTCGTGCGCCTCTGCGACATCTTTGAGTGCGACCTCAACGCGCTCGTGCGAGGTGACCTCCGCGATGCCGAGGCGCGCCGGAGCATCACCCTTCCCGTGAACGCAAACCCCGTGGATATCTGCGGATACGACCGTCATATGCGCACCCGCGCCCTTCTGCTGGCCTTTGCGCCCGCAGCCTTCATGCTCTCGTGCGCTCTCGCCTTTGGCATCTCCCCCACCGTCCTGCCCTCACAGGGCAGCTGGGGTGTGATCTTGGTCGCCCAGGGCCTGGTTGCCGCGACCGGATTCGGGCTGCCTTTTCTGGTGATGGGGCTTCTGCTCTGTTTGGCACTGGCAACAATCGCCGCGCTCCAGCACCTTGGTTTTATAGGTCGCTACCCTTACGTTGCAGACTTCTATACCGACGAGCAGCGGCACACAACAGCTTCCTTGGTGAGGCGTGCGCGCGTTGTGGCCATCCTGACCGGTGTGACTGCGGTCGCCGCCTGCATGGTGAAATCGGGGCCGCTCTTTCATCTGAGCGGCGGCCTTGCCTCGCTGTTCGCATGGGGCGCGGTCTGCGTATGGTCACTCATCTATGCCGCGCTTATGCGGCGCAGGTTGAACGTAGATGCCTACAACAGCCGCAACGCATCGGCTCTTGAGCAGCGCGAAGCCGCGCGCGTTGTGGCGGAGCTTCCCGCAACACAGGCGCAAGTGGCAACAAACCCCGCTGTTCCCCGCCTGGCGCAGGTATGGATCAAACGGCAGACCATGGCCGCGGCGCTTTCCGTCTTTGCTGGGTTCGCAGTGCTTGCCGGCGTGTTCGCGCTACTAGGCTGGGTCATCTGGTTCATTCCGCTCATGGTGGGAGCTGTTGCGGCGGCGCTTTTGTGGATCTACCTGCCCGCAGCGCACTGAGCCTGCCTAGAACAGAGGCGTCTCGGGCATTCGAAGGCGGTATGGGCGGCCTCGCCTGGTTATTCGTTTCGGATATAGGGAGAAAAAACCCAACCCGCCGAGTAGCCGCCCAATCTCAACGGCTTTTTCCCAGGATTGCCATTCGTGAAACCCCTGTCTATGCGGCACATCCCAAATTATCTCCCTATATCCGAAGCGAGTGTTTTTGAGGAGGTCATGCGTTGGAAAATCTTGACCGGTTTTGCCCTCGACACACACGTAGTCAGTGGCGGGTATAGTAAGAAGCCGTACGCACATGCGTGTAAAACAGCCTGCTATCTCAAGGAGTCACATGCCCGCCACTCCCCTCTCTGCCTCATCGACACAGAGCTCGATTGACCGTACCGCGTCTGAACCCGTTGACGTGCTGGTAGTAGGATCCGGCATTGCGGGCGTCACAGCAGCTATAGAGGCAGCACACGCGGGTGCGCAGGTAGTCCTCACGAGCCTGGGATCATGTTTTTCGGGCTCGAGCTTCTACCCCGGCACCTGGGGTCTCGGCCTCATCGCTCCCGCCGACGAAGCGGATGCTGATGACCTCGCATCGACCATCTGCACGGTGGGTTGCGATGTGGCAGACCGTGAACTGGTGACCTCATTCGTAGCAGGCATCGCGCCCGCCATTGCATGGCTCGAAGATCTGGGAGTTAGGCTCAAACGTCCGGCGGGCGCTGAGAGCGCACAGGAGACAGCGTTCATACCCTGCTTTGATCACAAGCATCGTGCCTGGTACGGCCTGGTACGCGAAAGCATGGAGGCCGCGTTTGCATGTGAGCTCAAGAGACTTGGCGTGCGCGTGTGGGAGCACACAGAGCTCGTAGAGCTCGTGCAAAACGACGACGGTGCTATTGTGGGAGCAACGCTTTTCGACCATCAGAGCGCGCGCCTGTTTTCTCTCCGCTGTGGCGCCGTGGTGCTTGCCACGGGGGGCACAAGCGGACTCTTCGAACGACGCCTTACATCGGGCGACGTGGTGAGCTCGGTGCAGGGCATAGCGGCACACCACGGCTGCTCGCTCGTGAATATCGAGTTCATGCAAATGATGCCCGGTCTCATAGCTCCCTGCCGTGGCCTCGTGTTCAACGAGAAGTCATTCCGCTATGCGCAGACGCAGCCGCCACTTTCCTATGACCTGCTCTGCCTCCGCTCCACCTATGGCCCCTTTACTTCCCGGCTCACATCACGAGCGGTCGACTTTGCCATCGATGCGGCAGGACCCGCAGGTATGCCGCTCACCTACCAATTCCCCACGCAGGACGTGCCCGAATTTGTGCGCACCTTTAGCACGTGGCTTGAAGAGGAGCATGGCATCTCGCCCACCGACGAGCTGCGGATAGCGCTCTATGCGCACGCGTCAAACGGCGGTATTCGTATCGATGGCACCGGATGGACGGGCGTACCGGGCCTTTATGCCTGCGGCGAGGCCACGGGCGGCATGCACGGGGCAGATCGCATTGGCGGGCTCTCAAGCGCAAACGGCCTTGTGTTTGGACGGAGTGCCGGCAGCGCAGCGGCGCGGTATGCGCGCGAACACCCGGCGCGCACGGCCACGCATGACGCCCCGCGCGACGTAGCAAGCCGCACCTCCCGTGGCATCGATCAAGCCGAGGCTGCCTCGATCCTGGAGACACTCAGGCACACGATGAGCACCTACGCCATGGTCAACCGCACGGCGGACGGCCTTTCCCGGGCACATGACACCATAGAGACGCTCGCAAACCAGCTTGAGCGCCACGCCAAAACAGATGCCCCCGCCTCAGCCTGTGCGACACGGCTCCGCCTCGCGGGTGAGCTCACACTCGCTCGCCTCATGGTTGAAGCCATGTATGAGCGCCGCGAAAGCCGCGGATCGCATCACCGGAGCGACTACCCCTCAGAAGACCCCGCACAAGCGCGTATGATGCCAAAGGGTGTGCGCTGAGACGCCTGGCCAAGCGGGTTATCGCGCAAAATCTCAACGAGGGTCTCGGGAGAAACGGAAAGGCCGTATGAACCCAACACCGATCCTCCCAAGTCGTTCAAGTCGATAACGGCGACGCCCACGTTATTGCCAATGGCCTGGGCAATCTCGCGCGCAGCGGTTGCGGGGTCAGCAGGCGCAAGCGACACGTACTGGTTGTACGGCGGCAAGGTGTAGGAGCACGGACCATCAATGGATGACGCCTTGGGGCCCGCAACAATGTAGAACCAGCCACGGCGGCCAAAGAGCTTGCCCACCGCACTCACCACGGTAGCGAGCAGAATGCGGGGCGTTCCGACCTCTTGGAACGCCATCTCCATGGTTTCAGGCATACCCAGCCCAATGCCTGCTGGCGTTTTGGTAACAAACCGGCTCAGCAGCCGCGCCAGAGGACGCGGGTGGATGTCGGTGAGCTTGATAGCGCGGCCCTGCGTACAGCCCAGCGCTTTTTCTGAAAGTACAATCATGTCACCCGGCTGACAATGCGGCGCAACATAGCGCCGTGCCACATCACAAATGTCGTCAGTGCGATCGAGAACGTGCGTGTGCACGCCCATGCGCCGGTACGGAACGCCTGCAACCGTACGAATCTCGTCCTTGCCGGGATTCACCACCACCGGGGGTTCTTGAACGGCGGTGTTCTCTGTTGCTGCCATAGGAGACCTCCCTGTCGACAACACACTATGACCATCATAGCGAATTGGCCCACAGGTTCCCAACTTTATGGAGAAGCCGCCTAGCAACTGGTAACAAAAAGGTCAGAGTGAAAACTCTGACCTTAGAACATTCGTGGTGGACCGGCAGGGGTTCGAACCCTGGACCTTGGGATTAAGAGTCCCCTGCTCTACCAGCTGAGCTACCGGTCCGAATATGTTGGAAACTGATGGGGTGGGTACAGGGACTCGAACCCTGGACCTTCGGGACCACAACCCGACGCTCTAGCCAACTGAGCTACACCCACCGTGTTTCCACGCCTTCAGCGCTTGATTATTATTGCAGTAGACTCCGGAAGATGCAAGCATCTTTTTTGACAAATTTTCGCGGAGCCAAAACGCCGCTTCGGACTTCGACACTCCAAGCCACCTACTTCTCACCGCGCTTCTTCCAAACCACTCTGCCCCATGTATATGACAGCGCCACGCCTACCGCCGCTCCGCAACAGTCGAGTAAGACATCGGTCACCATGCCCGACCTGCCGGGCACAAACAACTGAATAGTCTCGTCAACAGAAGGCACCAGCACAAGCAGCGCCACAAGCGGCACCAGGCGCTCACGTACACCAGACGCCTCAGGGTCTAGGCCGCGCGCCATCGTAAAGCCAAGCGCCGCATACTCAAGCGCATGCGCCATCTTGCGAATGATGAAGTTGCTCAGCCATTGCACGGGCAAGCCAAGCGAGGCGAGGAATCCCTGAACGCCGTAAAGCGCCGTATGGCTCAACGCATCACTTTGAACACCGGGCACCATCGAAGCGCCCCAAATACCAAGCACAATACACCCTGACACCACCAACCAGAGCCATGAGACGCGGCGCATTAGGCCTCGGCCTGCTGCAACGCAAAGGAAGCCGTGCCACCCGGGATAACACTCAGATACTCGCGGCCCGCGCGACGGTCGGCCTTGGGCGTATCGCGCTCGGGAGTGGCCTGAGCGCGCGCCTCGTCGGCGCTGGCAGCCATCGGCATATCGCCCGCACGGCGAGCATGCTTGGGTACGTACGGTGCTTCAACCTCAAGAGGCTCAACCACTTCGTTCATGATGGCGATGGCCTGAGCCCACATATCCTCATGCCCAGAGTAGTCCACCATGGGAATGGAGAACGAACCCGAGTCGCTCGCCTCAAGGCGCACCGACGGGCCCGTAGCTGTCGCAGAACTTGTAGAGGCCGCAGAACCCACGGAAAGCGGCTTTACGCCAGACGCAGCACCGGCCGTAATGGGCTCCGGCGCCTTGACAGGCGTGCCGTCGATGCTGTCGAGGGAGGCCAATGCCTCCAGGCGGTCAGTCTCAACATCGTCCACGAGAGAGTCGGGCTCGTCCAAATCGACCGTCACCGCTGCCGGGCCTTGCGCGGCCGCCATAAAGACTGCCGTAGAGTCGGCCATGCCAGACAGCGTTGATGCGGCCGAGGAAGCGCCGCCGGATGCCGCAGCAGGGGCGCCAGCAGAACCCGTAACATCAGAGGCCGCCGCGGCAGCCCCCTGCGTTGCCGCAGCGCTTGCATCAGAAGCAGCCGCCGCCCGGGTAAACGACGAGGTCGCCTCGCGACGCAGCTCGTCGAGGGCAATCTGATAGATATCCTTGGAGCGCGCGGGATCGCAGCTGATGGGCGAGCCGTCCTGGAACAGAGCGTCAATCTCTGCCCAAGCTTCCTCTTCGTCCAAAGCGTCGGTGGCGCGCTTGATCACCGGAACATCCTTGGGGATGGCACCGCGACGCGCCGAGGCAAACCGCTCGCCCGCGGGATGCTCCGCCTCCTGCCCTACCTCTGCAGCGCGGCGAGCGCGAGCATCAAGTACCGCAGCCGTGGCAGAAAACACACCAACACCAGCAACGGCACCCACTGCAACGGGAACGACGAAGGGCTCAACAAGTTCGTGAGCGCCTTCAAATGGAATGGTTGCCGCAAACACACAGGCGGGCAGCGCAACACCGACCGCGCAGGAAATGCCTGCCGTAACGGCCCGAGAGCTTGAACGTGATTCTGCCATCTGCGTCACCCTCATCCCCATCGCCGGCACCGCCGGACAACCTATGAACGTCGTTACGACTCGCTCGAAAAAGGATGATATGCGCCTTGGGGGCATGTGCCCGGCAACGGATAGTGGTACGTTTCATCTGCATTTTCCGTCGCGATCGTTTAGCGCCATTATATGCGAGAACAATGCAAATGCTCTATCAATTTGTCAAATTGTGCCTGGGAGACAACGAATGCTTGATTTTGCCTCCTTCGGGGAACAACAACACCAAAGGCACGCACGCCAAACAAGCCACCTCATGCAGAATGGAGCGCATATGTCTACCATCGCGATTGTTACCGGTGCTTCGTCGGGACTCGGCCGAGAGTTTGTTCGCTGCATTGATGGCGGGCTTATGGGACATGTTGATGAGATTTGGGCCATCGCACGGCGCTCTGAGCGTCTTGAGGCCCTCGTGCGCACCTGCACTACCCCCGTGCGGCCGTTTTGCCTCGACTTGTGTGACCTTGTGTCGTTCGACATTCTCGAATCCGCCCTTGCCGAGGAGCATGCGCGTGTGGCCCTGCTCGTCAACAACGCAGGCTTTGGCGTGTTTGGCTCGGTCATACACCAGAAGCACACCGATGCCGCCCGTATGGTGGAGCTTCTTATGCGCGCACCCGTTGAGCTCACCTACCGCGCTCTCCCCTATATGACAAGCGGCTCGCGCATCATCAACGTCTCAAGCGTGGCCGCATTTATGCCGCAGCCCAACCTTGCGGTGTACGCCGCCGCCAAGCGCTTTGTGCTCGATTTCTCGTTCGCACTCGATGCCGAGCTTGAGGATGTTAACATCCGCTCCACCGCCGTGTGCCCCAAGTTTATGAAGACCGAGTTTTTGCAGGCTCCGGGTGATGCCGGCATTGCCGAGCAATTTGCCGCGCTTGTGGGCTACGAACGCGTGGAAGACGTGGCGCGCAAGGCTATCTTTGCGGCGCGGGCAGGTCGCGCGCTTTGCATTCCCTCAGCCGACATGAAGCTCTTCTACGCGGCCTCCAAGGTACTCCCTTATAAGCTCGCCCTCGCTGTGGAGCGCGCACTGCTATAAGCTGAGCACGCGGGCGCAAGTAGGAACGCGCAAGCGCACATGCAGGCAAAGGGGTGCCCGCGAGCGCCCCTTCCCTTGTGTCGTATGGGGTGAATGGGGGCGTGTTCGTTTCGCCCCATTGGCAGGTGAATGGGGCGAAACGAACACGTCCCCATCTGCCCACTTAGCGCCACATGCCCTTACGCTTGAACACAAGCGCCGCCACCAGGCAGCACACGGCCGCAATGACAAGCGGGAACACCCAGCTATCAAGCACCGGCACACCGTCGAAAGGCATAACCACGTTCATGCCATAGAAGCCAAAGATGATATTGGGAATCGCCATCACAATGGTGATTACCGAGAGCACCTTCATGACGATGTTCAGGTTGTTCGAGATAACGCTCGCGAACGCGTCCATGGTGCCCGAAAGCGTGTTGGAGTAGATGTTACACATCTCAATAGCCTGGTGAATCTCTACCAGCACGTCTTCCAGCAGCTCGTGGTCTTCGTCGTACAGGGGGATGATGCGCCCCTGCATAATCTTATTGAGCGTGGCCTCGTCCGATTTAAGCGAGGTCGAGAAGTATACGAGCGACTTCTCCAGATTGAGCATCTGGATGAGCTCCTCGTTGCGCACCGACGCGTGGAGCCTGGCCTCGGTGTTGGACGAGAGGCGATCGATCCGGCGCAGATACACCAGGTAGAGCTGGCTGATGCGCAAGAGCACCAGCAGCAAGAAGCGGGTGCGGAAGCGCGTGTCCACTCCGCGGACACGCCCGTTCGCCAGGTCCTCGCACACCGGGTTCTCATGCAGGCTGATGGTGACGAGACGGTTCTCGCGCGGCATGAACACCACCGAAAGCGGCATGGTGTCGTACTGAATGGGCAGCGTATCGCGCGTGCTCGGCGTGAACTTGGCCGTGGGATAGTCCACGATGACGAAGGTCTGATTCACATCGTCGTCATAGTCGATGCGCGAGGTCTCCTCGTCGTCCAAAGCGGAGCGGACAAACTCCGGCAGCACGCCCACCTCGTTCTCGAGCAGGGCGCGCTCCTCAGATGTAGGGTCTACCACTCGGACCCAGCACCCCGCCTCAAGGCCTTCGATACGTTCGGTTCGGCCGTCCTCCATCGTCTTGAGGTATTCAATCATGACGCCCTCCTCTCGGGTAGGCGGCGTGTCGCCGCCGCTTCACGTGTTTGGTTCAGACTCAGGCGTTCCCCACCATACCTCAGAACAAAGCGCCTGCAGAAAAAAACTGCAGGCGCCTATAAAACCTTACCGTGCCTTTACGCACGGTGTCTATGAGTTGAGTGCGCGTGAATGAGCGCGCACCCATAGCACACGGAGCTACTTCAGAAGGTCCCCGTGCTCCGCCGCGCGTTTGGCCGAACGAATCAGGAACTCCTCGTTAGAATTGGTGCCCTTGAGACCCTTGATGAACGACGAGGCACAGCGCTCGGTGTTATTCATGTTTGCCAGAATACGACGAATACCCCAGGTAAACGGACGCATCTGCTCGTCGATGAGCAAATCCTCGTTGCGGGTACCCGAAGCCACCGGGTCGATAGCCGGGAAGATACGGCGATCGGCAAGGTCGCGGTCGAGCTTGAGCTCCATGTTGCCCGTACCCTTGAATTCCTCGAAGATGACCTCGTCCATCTTGGAGCCCGTTTCGATGAGGGCCGACGCCAAAATGGTAAGCGAGCCACCGTTCTCGATGTTGCGGGCGGCACCCAAGAAACGCTTGGGCGGATAGAGCGCCGCAGAGTCAACACCGCCCGAGAGGATACGGCCCGAAGCGGGAGCCGCGAGGTTGTAGGCACGTGCCAAACGTGTAATGGAGTCGAGCACCACCACAACGTCCTCACCGAGCTCCACCAGGCGCTTGGCACGCTCGATAACCAGCTCGGACACACGCGTGTGGTTGTCAGCCGGCATGTCGAAGGTGGAAGCAACCACCTCGCCCTTGATGGAGCGCTGCATATCGGTAACCTCTTCGGGGCGCTCGTCTACCAAAAGGCAGATGAGGTGCACCTCGGGGTTATTGATGGCGATGGACTGGCAGATATGCTTAAGCACGGTGGTCTTGCCCGCCTTGGGCGGTGACACAATCAAGCCGCGCTGACCCTTGCCCACTGGCGCCACAATATCGATGGCGCGGCCCGTGATGGAGTCTTTACCGTGCTCCATCTTGAGGCGTTCGTTGGGATAGATGGGTGTAAGGTCGGAGAATTTGGGACGTGTACGCATCTCTTCGGGGTCGCGCCCATTGATGCTTTGAATCTTAGCAAGACCGGGGTATTTATCGCCCTGGCGCGACGGACGCAGCGTGCCCACAATGTAGTCGCCGGGACGCAGGCGCGCGGCACGGATGAGGTTGGCCGGCACAAAAGCGTCGTCGCGGCTGGGCATGTAGCCGTGAGCACGAATGTAGCCAAACCCGTCGTTTGAGATGTCGAGAATACCCTCGATATCGCGGAATCCCTCAGCACGCGCGGCGGCGGTGTAGACCGCCTCCACCAGCTCGGCCTTTTTCTTGCCGGTGGGATCAATGTCAAGCTCGCGCGCCTTTTCGCGCAGCTCGGCCACCTTCATGGCCGCAAGCTCCTCGCGCGAGAGGCTGGGCTCGGTAGGCGCATTGTAGCGGCTGTTGCCGCGCTGTTTGCGATCTTTCTGGCGGTTGCGGCGATCGTTGGCGCGATCATTGCCGCGGTCGTGATTTTGTCCGCGATCCTGGGCCTGGCGCTCGCGGCGCGACGCATGCGTGCGGCGCGAACCATGCTCGGAGGGGGCAGGCGCGGCAGCGTTTTGAGCCTCAGCATCGGCTGGCGCGGCTGCCTGAGCATCGTGGTCTTGAGCCTGCTTATCGGCATCGGACGCGCTCGAAGCTGCCGCATCCTCGGCCGGGGCCTCGGCCGCGTGTTTGCGCTCAGAGGCCTTCTTGCCACCCTTGCCCTTAGCCTTGCCCTCGCCTTCGGCGGCACGGCGGGCGCGGCCGGGACGCTTGTCTTCCGCGTCACCAGAAGAAGCCTCAGAAGCTTCGACAGCGGGGGCAGCATCAGCATGAACATCTACAGGCGCTGCATTGCGCTCTGGCGCCTGGGCAGGCTCAGCGTGAGCAGATGTGGCAAAAGCCTCTTGGGCTGCCAGCGCAGCTGCTGCGGCGCGCTCTGCCTCAACATACGCCTTGGGCTTACGGCCACGGCGGTGCGGGCGAAGCGCCGGGTCAACCAGGGGAATCGTCATCTGGCCTGCCGCCTCAGCAGGAGCGGCTGCAGGCTCGGCGTGCGATGGCACCGGGGCTGCAGCATCCACCGCAGGCGAAGGCGCAGAAGCGGACGGGAGCGGCTTTGCAGATGTGGCCAATGCCTCCGCGGCGCGCTCGGCCGCCCTGCGTTGACGCCTCACAACCGACGCCTGAGAGATCTGCGCAAGCGCTCGCGCCTGAACAACCTCGTCGGAAAGCGCAGCGTCTGAGCTGGGCGCCTTCTTGCTACGGGTGGATGCCGGGGCCACATCGCCGGCCTTGCGCGTACGACGAGCTCGGCGCGGCTTCTCCTCGGAAACGAATGCATCCGAGGCAGACGCAACCTCAACGGCCCCCGCCTCAGCGGCGGCAACAGCCTTGGGTTTACGGCCACGACGACGCGGCTTTTCCTCGGCAGGCGTTTCGGGAACGCTGTTCTGTTCTTCTGCCAATCTATGCTCAACTTTCTTCCGTGGTCAGAGCGACCAACTTATATGAGGATGGACCTTCCATCCACAGCTGCGTTGTGGGGCATCCCCTGCAGCTCCATAAACCATGATTGCGCCTATGGCCCTGTTTGCAGTATCGCTGGCTACGACACATCCTGCCGCGTACCCAGCCTCACTCGCTCACACGCTATTCACCTACGGGTCTTGCGCCATTGCGCGAGGTCAGTGTAACACAATCTTTGGAACCGCGTGTCGGGGGCGTTACATACAGCTAAATGCGCACCGCATAGCACCGCGAGCAACAGCAACAGCGCAGCACCATGTCAAAAAAGACCGCCGCTGCCACAAGACAACGACGGTCATATCAATCTCGCTTAGAAGCAGGCTCAGAGCTTCATACCCAGGCCCCGTGCTCCCCGGCTCTTACATCTTGGTGGGAGCCGAAACACCAATGAGCGACAGCACGAGCTTCAGCACGGAGCGCACTGCGTCGCAGGCGGCCAGACGGGCGCGCGTAAGCTCGGGGTCAACCGGACGACCCTCGCTCGGCAGCACCTGGCAGGCGGCATAGAAGCTGTGGAAGCCAGCTGCGAGCTCCTCGGCGTAGTGCGTCAGGCGGAACGGCGCACGGTCGCGCGCGCAGCCCGCGATGAGGTCCTCGAGCTCGGAGAGCTTACGGGAAAGCGCGAGCTCGGTGGGGTCGGTGAGCAGAGCGTAATTCACGTCGCTGCCAATGGCCTTCACCGCAACGGCCTCCATGCCCATGAGCTCGGCCTGCTCGAAGGAAACGCCAGCGGCCTTGCGCAGGATGGAGCAAATGCGCGCGTGAGCGTACTGCACGTAGTACACCGGGTTGGACTGGCTCTTCTCCTTAACGGCATCGATGTCGAAGTCGATGGTCTGGTTGGAGGAACGAGACACGAGCGTGTAACGGGTAGCGTCGGCACCCACCTCGTCGATGAGCTCGCGGAAGGTGATCATCGTGCCCTTGCGCTTGGACATACGAACCGGCTTGCCGGAGCGCAGCAGGTTCACAAACTGGCCCAGCGGCACCTCAAACTGTCCGGGGTAACCCAGCGCGTCGCAGACCGCCCTGACGCGGGCGATGTAGCCGTGGTGGTCGGCACCCCAGATGTCGATCACGTGGTCAACACGCTGGAACTTGTTCCAGTGATAGGCGATGTCGGACGAGAAGTAGGTGTAGTCGCCGTTGGACTTCTTGATAACGCGGTCCTTATCGTCACCAAAGGCCGTGGACTTAAACCACAGCGCACCATCATCGGTGGTGTAGAGGTAGCCCATCTCGTCGAGCTTAGCGTAGGCGCGCTCAACCGGCGAGGTGCCCGTCCAGTCCTTCTGGTACATGGTGCGCTCGCTCATCCACACGTCAAAGTCGCAGCGCACGTCGTGGCAGGTCTCGCGCATATCCTTGAGCATCTTCTGGTAGCCGCGCTCGCGGAAGGAAAGCATACGCTCCTGGGGATCAGCGTTCACCCACTTGTCGCCGTCGGACTTCCAGAAGGCGGCTGCCTCATCGATGATGTAGGTGCCGCCGTAAGAGTCCTTGCCCAGGTCGGCCGTGAAGTCGTCCATGTAGGGGTGGCTGTCGGGATGCTCGTCGGCCTCGTCCTGCACAAAGTTGTCGCGGTCCTGAGCCAGGAAGTCGCGGGCAGCATCGATGTCGCAACCCTGCTTCTCCATGATGTCGGCAAGCTGCATGTAGCGCTTGGAGATGGAGTTGCCGAAGGTGTTCATCTGATTGCCGTAGTCGTTGATCCAGAACTCGCGCTCGATGTCGTAGCCGGCATGCTCCATAACGCGGCACATGGAGTCGCCGAGCGCAGCCCAGCGGCCGTGACCCACGTGCATGGGGCCCACGGGGTTGGCGGAAACAAACTCGATCTGGGTCTTGAGGCCACCGCCCACGTTGGAACGGGCAAAGTCCATGCCCTCGGCGCGCGCCACACCAAAGATGGCGTTCTTGGCAGCAGCGGAGAGGTAGAAGTTGATGAAGCCAGGGCCAGCAACCTCGGTCTTCTCAATAGCCTCATCGGCCGGCATATGAGCCACAACGGCATCGGCAATCTTGCGCGGAGCGCAATGAGCAAGCTTGGCCGACTTCAACGCCATGGTGGAGGTCCACTCACCATGAGAAGTGTCTGCCGGGCGCTCGATTCCGCAATCTTCCAGGTCAAACGCGGGCACATCGTCTGCGTCCTGGGCCGCAGCGAGGGCGGCGCGAACCAGCTCTTCAATCTTCTCGGGCATGAAAATCCTCCTCCACAACGGATTTCGCGCGCCGGTGTGCGGCACGTCGGTCTAAACGGGCACTACTGTATCACACAATCCCTGCTCATTGGCTATTTTATGCATATCTACCTTAGGGTATGCAGAGTTTGTGGCCATATCTTGCCAAGCGGCTATGCAAAACGGCGCGATATCCCACAGCCTTTACGCTTCGGCGCGCAGCGGCTCCAGCGCTTTGAGCACAATCTCGCTTGCCTCTTGGCAGAGCGCGTCGCTCGGTGCCTCGGCCAGCACGCGTACCAGCGGCTCCGTGCCGCTCGCGCGCACAAACACGCGGCCGCGGTCGCCCAAATATGCGCTGGCCTCCTCCACGGCTGCGCGCACGTCCGGGTCTCCCATCGCGGCATCGCGGTCGGCCACCCGCACGTTGGTGAGCAGCTGCGGATACAGCTTCACCGGCGCGCAGAGCTGAGACAGCGTCTCGCGCTCGGCGCGGAGCACCTCCATCACGCGCAGGCTCGTCATAATACCGTCGCCCGTGCACTCCATATCGCCAAAAATGATGTGACCCGACTGCTCGCCACCCAGGCTGTAACCGTTCTGACGCATGCACGCGTACACGTTCTTGTCGCCCACCGCCGTGGTCTCGTAGGAAAGATGCGCCTCGTCAAACGCCTTGAACAGGCCGTAGTTGCTCATAACGGTGGGAACCACGGTGCCTGCCGTGAGGCGGCCGTGCTTGTTGAGATACACGCCACACACGTAGAGGATAAGGTCACCATCAACCACATTGCCGCGCTCGTCCACCGCAATGCAGCGGTCGGCGTCACCGTCGTAGGCAAAGCCCACGTCCAAGCCCTGCTCCACCACGTGACGACGCAGGCGGTCGATATGGGTGGAGCCGCAGTCCACGTTGATGTTAAGGCCGTTGGGGGCGTTGTTGATTACGCGCACATCGGCACCAAGGGCGTCGAACACCGGCTTTGCCACCGAGGACGCTGCGCCGTTGGCGCAGTCGAGACCCACCTTCACGCCCTGGAGCGAGAAATTGGCGCTGGCGATGAGGTGCGCGATGTAGCGATTGCGGCCCTGCATGTAGTCAATCGTGGAACCAATGGCGTCACCCGTGGCCAGCGGCACCTCGCTCTTGCCGTCGATATAGTCCTCGATGAGCTCAAGGACGTCCTCGTCCATCTTATAGCCCTCGCTGTTAACGAGCTTGATGCCGTTATCGGTGTAGGGGTTATGGCTCGCCGAGATCATGATGCCGCAATCAAAGCGGCCATCGAGGGTCTCGTAAGCCAGGCCGGGCGTGGGGATAACGTGCAGCATGTACACATCGGCGCCCGACGCCACCAGACCCGCCGTGAGGGCCGATTCAAACATGTAGCTCGACCGACGGGTGTCCTTGCCCAGCACCACGCGCGCCTTGCGCCCCTGACGAGCACCGTAGTACCAGCCCACATACCGGCCAATCTTAAACGCGTGATCTACCGTAAGGCCCGTATTGGCCTCGCCACGAAAACCGTCCGTACCAAAGTATTTCATGTGTTCCCTCCGATGAGCACGCCCCCAGCGGGGGCCGTGAGCAGAGGGCACGCCACCGCGTGCCTGTTTGTACATTTGCCCCCATTGTACCCGCGCACCCCTTCATACCGCGCCCCATCACGGGATGCGCACGGGTTATTGACGCATGGGACGCAACCTGTCTACATACGGCATCTACGTGCGGAAATATGCATGTCAAACGTGTTATTTTTGAGGCGCATTTCATCATAAGCCCACGTAATCGTGCTATTCTTGGATTAGCGAGCTTATGAGTTGGAGGAAGCATGTTTGAAATCGGTGAGCACGTTATTCATCCGGGACAGGGCGTCTGTACCGTCATGGGTTTTGACGATAAGGGTCCCGCGCCCATGATTATTTTGGAGAGCAAGCAGGGCCACGCAAAAACGCGGCTTATGTACCCTGTTGCTCAATCGGACCGTCTGCATGCGACGGTTTCGCGCGAAGAGGCGCAGGACCTTATCGACCATTACGACGCCATTGAATGCGACACGTTCACCGAGCGCAACAGCTCACTTGAAGAAAGTCACTTTAAGCAGCTCATTAAGCAGGGCGCACCCGAAACGATCCGCGTGGCCAAGACTATGCGCCACCGCATCCGCGAGGCCGAGCGCCACGATAAAAAGCCCAGCAGCTACTATGCGCGCGTGCTCAAAGAGGCACACAAGCGCTCGGTTGAAGAGCTGGCCGTTGCCCTCGATATGAGCGAAGACGATATGGAGGCCATTCTGGCTAAGCGCAACGAAGCATACGAGGCTTCTGAGAATTAGCGTTTGGCCGGCGGGAGCACCGAACCTTACGGACGATATTCGAGCGGGTAGCAACGGGCGTCACGAGGCGCCCGTTTTGCTGTGCGCAGGCGAGCTGAAGCCCTCCCCGCGGGCCAGGCGGACCGTACGAGCCCCCTGCGCATCGCCTATAATGGGCCTACCGACACCCCGTTTGGAAGGCAAGGGAGGCCACCATGGCAGATACGCTTTCTGCAGGTATGACGCGCGACGCGGCGTTTGCGCTTTTGAGCGAACACAACAAAGATCCGTTCCACATTGAGCACGCCGAAACGGTGGAGCAGACCATGCGCTACTTCGCTCGCGAGTACGACCCTGAGAACGAGGAGTTCTGGGGCATTGTGGGCCTGCTGCACGACCTTGACTGGGAAGAGCACTCCGACGACCCCGCCAACCACACCATCTACGCGGCAAAAGACATCGAAGCCGCAGGTGGCACCCCCGAGCTTATCCGCGCCATCCAAACGCATACGAGCGACTTCAACCCCGAGCTTCCCAAGCCTGAGCTCATGATGGAGAAGATCCTCTTTGCCACCGAGGAGCTTACCGGCCTCATTGGCGCCGCCATTGTGATGCGCCCCTCCAAAAGCGTTATGGACTTCAGCGTGAAATCGCTCAAGAAGAAATTCAAGGACAAGCGTTTTGCTGCCGGCGTTTCGCGCGAGGTGATTCGTTCGGGCGCAGAGATGCTTGGATGGGATCTTGACGAGCTGTTTGCCCGCACCATCGAAGCCATGCAGTCGTTTGCGCCCGACCGCGATACCTTTGGCAAAGAGTAAGCGCGCTGCTATTTGCTCGCCATGAGACATGAAGGGCGCCGGCGGCTCACGTGAAGCTACCGGCGCCCTTGCTTGTGCTCAGGGCTCGCTGGGGTCTTTCGCGCTATGGACGCACCTGGCCCGTGCCCCGAATCTCGTATTTGTACGTGGTGAGCGCTTCAGCCGCAAAGGGGCCACGCGCATGGAGCTTCTGCGTGGAGATACCAATCTCTGCGCCCAGACCAAACTCGCCACCGTCGGTAAAGCGCGTTGAGGCGTTCGCGTAGACCGAGCTCGCGTCAACCTCGCGCAGGAAGCGCTCGCACGCCTCGGCGTCCTCCGCGATGATTGCCTCGGAGTGGCCGGTGCCATAGCGGTTGACATGCGCGATGGCCTCGTCCAACCCCGACACAACGTGCACGCTGATGTCCATGGAAAGATACTCGCGGCCCCAGTCCTCTTCGGTGGCGTCAACAAAATGGTCGAGCACGTCGGTGGCAGCCGCACGTGCGACGGCATCGCCATGAATGGTAACGCCCGCGGCAGCAAGCTCAGAGAGCATCTGGGGCAGGAAGGCGGTGGCAACGGCCTCGTCCACCAGAAGCGACTCGCACGCGTTGCATACCCCCACGCGTTGCGTCTTGGCGTTCATGACGATGCGGCGCGCCTTGTCAAAATCGGCGGAGGCGTGCACGTAGGTGTGGCAGTTGCCTGTTCCCGTCTCAATCACCGGCACGAGCGACTCACGCACGCAGCGCTGGATAAGGCCCGCGCCGCCGCGCGGAATGAGCACGTCAACCACTCCACGGAGCGACATGAGTGCTCCTGTGGCGGCACGATCTGAGGTTTCGATAATCGAGACGGCCTCGTGCGGCAATCCGCACTCCGCAAGCGCGTCGGCAAGTACGCGAGCAATGGCAACGCACGAGCGCTGGGCAATAGAGCCTCCGCGCAGAATACATGCGTTGCCGGTGCGGATGCAGATACCCGCCGCATCGGCAGTGACGTTGGGCCGCGCCTCATACACCATGGCAACAAGGCCCAGGGGCACGCTCACTTTCGAAAGGTCAAGGCCACAGTCGATGGTGCGATGCTCCAACACGCGCCCCACGGGATCCGGCAGATCGGCGAGCTGCTCCAAACCCGCAGCCATGCCCTCGATGCGCTCGGGGGTAAGCAGCAGGCGATCGAGCAGACCAGCGTTGACGCCTGCCTCTTCTGCAGCGGTCATGTCCTCGGCGTTGGCAGCCAGAATGGCATCCGCCTGCGAGCGCAGCGCCGCCGCCATCGCACGCACGGCTGCCTGGCGCTCCGCGTTGGTCGCGAAGCCCAAGGGGCGGGATGCCGCCTTGGCCGCACGGGCGAGGTCCTCAACATACCCTGCAATATCGTCGATGCGCTCCATGGCAGCACTCCCCTTCTTGTGTAACGTGGCTCGGCGGCCTTAGGACTTGTTACGGAACACGTGGTCGCAGTTGTCTGTTGCCGCAGTTGGTGTTCGTGAAACCTATGGTATCTGAACGCAGGCCCCTTGTGCGCCTGCGTCGGCAGCAGGCTACAATGGCAACAATACCCACGTGCGGCTCCGCGCCGCCGGTCTCAAAGGATGCTCATGACCAAGCTTGCCTCGTATTACGTTCCTGGTTTGTATATTGAAGATCACGCCATTGATGTCCCCCTCGACTGGCGCGGTTTGGAGCCGGCACTCCTTGCGCTGGGCATGAACCTGCGCCGCGGGGCCTTCCCCGACCCCATCCCAGGCATGCCCGAGTCCATCAAGCTGTTCTACCGCGTGGTCTGCGCTCCGGAACATGTTCACGACGAGCTGCCGCTGCTTGTGTACTTCCAGGGCGGTCCGGGCGGCGAAAGCCCGCGCCCCGTCTCCCCCACCTCAGACGGATGGATTGCCGAGGCCATCAAGCACTTTCGCGTGATTTTGCCCGACCAGCGCGGATGCGGCCGCAGCTCACGCGTGAGCGGACGCACCATGGAGCGCGTTGCCCTGGCAGCGGCCGATAGCGGCGTTGATACCGCTCGCGCCCAGGCTGACCTGCTCAAACGGCTCCTCGCTCCCTCCATTGTGTGCGACTTTGAATACCTTCGCCTCACCGAATTCGGCGGTGCGCCCTGGGTAACGCTCGGCCAAAGCTACGGCGGCTTCATCACGCTTTCGTATCTTTCGCATTACCCCTCCGGCGTTGCCGCCTCGTTCACCGCGGGCGGAATCCCCCACGTACCCGCAAGCGCCGCCGAGGTGTATGCACACACCTTCCCGCGTATGGAGCAGAAAACACAGCAGTATTACGACCGCTATCCCGATGACGTGGCACGCGTGGCCGCGGTGGCAGATGCGCTTTCTGCCGAGCGGGTGCTCCTGCCCGATGGCAGCCCGTTCACCGTTGAGCGTTTGCAACTTTTGGGTAGCGACTTTGGCATGAAGCCGAGCTTTGAGCGCATGCATTGGCTCTTTGACCATGCATTTGAGCTGGAAGACGGCTCGCTGGGCTGCGAGCCCGTGCTTTCTGACGGCTTTTTGATGAGCGTGCGTGAGCGCACGACCACGGCTAGCAATCCGCTGTATTGGACGCTTCAGGAATTCATTTACGCCGACGGCACCGTGCCACCCATTCAGTGGGCGGCGCAGCATGAAAAGGAAGCGCACCCCGAGTTTAGCGGTGATGCGCGACCGCTCATGTTCACCGGCGAGGCGGCGTTCCCCTGGATGTTTGAGGAGATGCCTGAGCTTAAGCCCTTTGCTGCGGCCGTTAATCTGCTGATGGAAGACACGGAGTTTGACCAGGTGTATAACCCAATGCGCCTTGCGGCAAATGAGGTACCGCTTTATGCCGCAGTGTATGCGGACGACATGTATGTGGACTCCGGGCTCCAGCTGGATACGCTTACGCGAGTTGGCGCGAGCCACGCATGGGTGACTAATGAGTTTGAGCATGACGGCCTGCACGGTGACCGCGTGTTCAAACACCTGTTTGACGAGGCGCTTGCCCATGGTGACTTGGAGCAGGTATTCCGAAAGTAAGATCGTTGGCGGAATTTGGCGAGAAAGGCTCTTGGTCGAGCGCGGCTAGTAAGCTTCAGTGCGCGAGGCGGTGCAATGTGACTTGCGCGGCACACGATTAAGCCTTGATGATGCTGTAGAGAAGGCCCTGCGAGCGTTTTTTCGCGCGCAGGGCCGAATGCTAGACAGTTAGTTCAGATATGCACGACGGGCTCTGAGAACTTGGACGAGCCCAAGAGGCAATATCCCCACATGTGTCGTGCACATATACCCAGGTCACGCATCCGGAGCCTTTGTCGACAGTTTTCAGGCATCTGGGCGCTGCGTTACGCGCGAGCTTGACCTCTGTTGCTCCATGGCGCCGTGCATATCTGAACTAACTGCCTTAAAAAGGCGGGTGCGCAAGAAAAAACGCACGCCATCAACCTTTCGAGCACGATTTCATTCCAGTCAGAAGAGCCCTTCCGAGTGGATGAATGGAGACGGGGCAGCCCCATCCGGGCGACCACAGCCGCGAGAGAGCTGGAGTGCGCAAAGTCATGCTCGAGACATAGGGAAAGACCCCGACACAGTGCCGAGGTCTTTCCTAGTCAGTCGGATTGTACCGGCGGTTCAGTAATCCGAGCTACTCCGCCATGCGCTGGAGCAT
>DHKFC23501__coassemble_1148_pt1 | contig 28326 bp, 28 predicted proteins | sample DHKFC23501__metabat2_high_PE_052 | metagenome-assembled genome bin DHKFC23501 | reverse complement strand
TCAAGCAATCAGATGGAGCAAAACGCCCCGTTCGACATGCTACTCAGCGTCGTGATGACGGCGCGGCTTACGGCCACCGTTGTCACCCGGCGCACGATGCGGACGGCCATGACCATGGTCGCGATCGCGCGACTCGCGACGCGGACGAGGAGCATCGCCAGCGGCACGACCAGGGGCCTCAGGCTTGTCAAGGCGATCAAGCGACACCTTGCCGCGATCATCGACCTCGATAACCTGCACCTTCACCTCGTCGCCCACGTTGAGCACGTCCTCAACCTTCTCCACGCGGCCCTTGGCCACACGGGAGATGTGCAGGAGGCCGTCTTTGCCCGGAAGCAGGTTCACGAAGGCGCCGAAGGGCTGGATGGAGACAACGCGACCGGTGTACTCCTCGCCCACCTCGGGCTCCTTGATGATGAGCTGGATGCGCTCAATGGCCTGCTCAACAGACTCGCCAACACCGCCCACGAACACGGTGCCATCTTCCTGGATATCCACGGAGGCACCCGTCTCATCCTGGATGCTGCGAATCGTCTCGCCGCCCTTGCCGATGATCTCGCGGATCTTGTCGGTGGGTACGCTGATGGACTTGATACGGGGCGCCGTGGAGCGCGTAGCCTCGCGCGGGCCGGGAATGACCTCGAGCATCTTGCCCAGAATGAAGGCGCGGCCTGCCTTGGCCTGCTCGAGAGCGGTCTTCAGGATATCGAAGGTGAGGCCGGTGGCCTTGTTGTCCATCTGAAGGGCCGTGATACCACGCTCGGTGCCCGTCACCTTGAAGTCCATGTCGCCCAGGAAGTCCTCGAGACCCTGGATGTCGGAGAGCACCACCGTCTTGCCCTCTTCCTGGATAAGGCCCATGGCAATGCCCGACACGGGGCGCTTGATGGGCACGCCGCCGTCCATGAGGGCAAGGCAGCTCGCGCAGGTGGAAGCCATCGAAGAGGAGCCGTTGGACTCCATGACCTCAGACACCACGCGAATGGCGTAGGGGAACTCCACCTCGTCGGGGAGTACCGGCAGAAGCGCACGCTCGGCCAGGTTGCCGTGACCAATCTCACGACGCTTGGGGCTGCCGATACGGCCCACCTCGCCGGTGCAGTAAGGCGGGAAGTTATACTGGTGCATATAGCGCTTGCCATCAACCGGCTCAATGGTGTCAAGGCGCTGGGCCTCGTTAAGCATGCCGAGCGAGAGCACCGAGAGGACCTGGGTCTGACCACGCTGGAAAAGGCCCGAGCCGTGCACCAGCGGGAGGTAGGAATCCTTCACCATAATGGGGCGAATCTCGTCGGCCGCACGACCGTCAACGCGCTCGCCCGTCTCAACGACCATGGTGCGCATGGCCTTCTTCTCAAGCTTCTTGAGGTTGACGGGAATCTCGCGCTCCCACTCAAGCTGCTCTTCCTCGGTGAACTCAGCACGAATCTGCTCTTTGAGCGCCTCCACCTTGGCGATGCGGCTCTGCTTATCAGCATCGCGAAGTGCGGCAGCCATTTCGTCATAGTGTGCGAACACGCGCTCCTCAACCTCGGGAACAGGCTGATCAAGCGGGTACTCCTTGGCCACGATGGGGCCGTTAACGCGCTCCCACTCCTCAACGAAGGCAAGCTGAGCATCGCAGAAGGCACCGATGGCCTCCTGGCCAAACTGCATGGCAGCCAGCATGTCGTCCTCGGTGACCTCGTCGGCACCAGCCTCCACCATGGAGATGAAGTCACGCGTACCAGCAAGCTCAAGGTCGAGGTCGGAGTTCTCGCGCTCCTCATAGGTGGGGTTGACGATGAACTCGCCCGTCTCGCGGTTGCGGCCAATGCGCACGCACGCCAACGGGCCCTCAAACGGCACGCCACCCAGGGTGAGCGCCAGGCTTGCACCCATGGTGCAGATGACGTCGATGGGGTTCACCTGGTCGGCCACAAGCGAGGTGGCAACAATCTGCACCTCGTTGCGGAAGCCGTCAGGGAAGCTCGGACGGATAGGACGGTCGATCATGCGCGCAGTGAGCGTCGCCTTCTCCGTAGGACGGCCCTCGCGCTTGAGGTAACCACCCGGGATGCGGCCCGCAGCATACAGCTTCTCGTTGAAATCAACCGTCAGCGGGAAGAAGTCGTAGTTCTTACGCTCCTTGGAAACGACGACGGTCACGAGCGCGGTGGTGTCCCCCTGCTTCACAAGGACGGCGCCCGTTGCCTGCTTAGCAAGCTCGCCGCTCTCAAGCACGTAGGTCTTGCCAAAGAGCTCAAAGGATCTAGATACGAGTGTCATTGTTCTCCTTCATCTCCGTACGCCCCATTGCGTACGGGAACGTCTGGTTCGAAGCCCCACCACGAGGCTCGAACGGTGTAGCGGCTGCGGTTGCGGCCGCCCACATGAAAAGGAGCCCCCGAGGGGGCTCCTGCATGCACAAACTTCGCGCTACTGAATGTTATCGCGGATGCCAAGCTTGCCGATGAGCTCACGGTACTCAAGAATGTCGTTCTTCTTGATGTAGGAGAGCAGACGGCGGCGGCGACCAACGAGCATAAGCAGGCCGCGGCGGGAATGGAAGTCCTTCTGGTGGGACTTCATGTGCTCGGTGAGCTCACGGATGCGCTCGGTCAGGATGGCAACCTGAACACGGGGGTTGCCGGTGTCCACGGGGCTGTTACCAAACTCAGCGGTCAGCTCAGCCTTGCGCTCTTTAGAAATGGTCATGGTTTCACCTTTCTTCTAGGACATATGTCCTTATTCGCCTCAAACTGGGAAGTCGCCGGTGGAGCGGACATCCAAGTGAGAGGTACCAACAGCCGCATATACTACCACATCTGCGCTGGTTCACGAGACCTGCACAGGAAGCAAGGACGCAATCGATTGCTGCTGGCTCCCCCCCTCTTCGCCCTAGGTCAACAGCCCAACATGAATTCAAGCGCGCGCAGACGCACATCGAGGTGCGTGGCAGCCCAGACGTGGGCCAACGCAAGCAGGTGCACCGCAGTCGGGCCGTCCACAGGAGCGTTCGCAAGCTCGTCGAAGCGCAGCGCAACGAGTGCTTCGAGCCACTGGGAGAGGTGCGCATCGATTGGCTCTGCCCCGGCAACACTTTGCGCGCACGAGGAACAAAGCACTCCACCCGCTGCGGACGAGAAATACCCAACAGCCGCATCGTCACAAAGGACACAGGTTCCTAGGCCAGGCCGATACCCTTCATGCGACAGCAACTTAAACACGTAGGCTGCAACGATAAGGTCAAAATGCGCGTTGTCGGTTTCCTCTGCACCGAGCGTATCCAGAGCACGCACCGTGATAGCAAAGGCAAATGGATCCTCGAAGTCCTCATAGCTGCAATACTTCGCAACCTCCGCCACAGCACTCGCAGCACAAAGACGCTCATAGGTAGCCTCTGCTCCTAGGGGGGCGTCAACCAGTTCTGCTTGAGAGACCACATCGAGATTACGGCCATGCGCAAGCAACAGGTCGACGGTACAAAAGAGCTCACAGCGCGCAGCGGTTCGGGCGCCCGGCTTACGTGCGCCCTTAGCAACCGCGCGGATTTGACGGCCCGTATCGGCAAGCAGGGTGAGGATCAAATCGGTCTCTTTAAGCTTTACCTTATCAATCACCACAGCTCGCGTGCGGTATGTCTTGCCCGGCACCGAGCACCCCTTTCTGCCCCCGAGCACAGCGTTGCCCCCCAAGGGCAGACGCGATGACTGCCTAAGCGTCCCTGCAGGCCCCTACTCTTCTTCGAAGGCATAGCCCATGCGACGAATCTCGTTGATATCGTCGCGCCAAGCAGCCTTTACCTTCACATCGAGCTCCAAGAACACCTTCCGGCCAAAGAGCTGCTCAAGGTCATGACGCGCGTCGGTGCCAATATGCTTGATCATCTCGCCGCGCTTACCGATAAGAATGCCCTTTTGGCCCTCGCGCTCAACGTAGATGGTCGCATGCACGCGCACAAGACGCTTAGTACGCTCAAACGAATCACATACCACACCCACCGAGTGCGGCACCTCCTCGCGCGTACGCAGCAACACCTTCTCGCGCACAAACTCAGCCGCAAGCGTAGCGTCGTCGGTATCGGTATCCATGCCCTCGGGATACCACCGCGGTCCTTCGGGCAGGTACTTGGCAACCAGCTCGATAAACGGCTCCACGTTGAAGCCCTCGGTTGAAGAGACCACAATAACGTCGTCAAAATCAACGAGTTCGCGCGCCGCTTCAATCTGCGCCATCATGCGCGGCTGGTCAACCTTGTCGGCCTTCGTGAGCACAAGCACCTTCACCGCGCGCGAGGTGCGCACGCGCGAGGCAACCCACTCATCACCACGCCCAATAGGCGCACTCGCGTCGATGAGCAACGCAACAACATCCACATCGCCGAGCTCTGCGAGCGCGCTGCGGTTCAGCTCAGAACCCAGGCCATCTTTGGGCTTGTGAATGCCCGGGGTATCCACAAACACGAGCTGGAAATCAGGGCGGTTCACCACTGCGCGCATGCGGCGACGCGTCGTTTGTGCCACGGGCGAGGTAATGGCGACCTTGGTACCCATGCAGGCATTGAGCAGGGTTGATTTACCTGCATTCGGGCGGCCAACCAAGGCCACGAAGCCACTGCGGAACCCCTCAGGCGTATCGCCCGCAACCAGACCGAGCGATTCTGCCATATCAAGGGGCGAGTCCGCCAGGGCATCAAGCTCCTCGTCGCTCATGCCCTCAAAGGGGTCGAACTCAACCTCCTCGTCAAGCTCCCCCTCGTCGTAATCCTCTTCCTCAACATCAGACGCATCCAGGACAGAATCATCCAGGTAAGCATCGGTCTCGGCAGTCTTCAACTTGGCATCCATGGGGACTCCTTTATGCGATAAACCCCAACGCGCGGGCGAACACGATGACGCCTACGATTGCGGCGGTAATGGACAGGGTGTAAACGCTCGCAGCGGCAATGTCTTTCGCACGCTTAGCAAGCGGATGAAGCTCTTGCGTCGCCAAATCAACGATAGCTTCCATAGCGGTGTTCACCAGCTCGGCAAAGATAACAAGACCAAAGCAGAGCGCAATGAGGCACCACGAGAGCAGGTCAACCTTAAGAACAAGGCCCACCACGACTGCCGCGACACCAATCGCTAGCATGACCTTGATGTTGCGCTCCGTTTTTACGGCGGTCACAAACCCCTCGATGGCATAGCCAAACGACCGCACAAAGGAAGGATGGTCTCGCTTTGATCCCGGAATCATGCGCACCTCCTAATCGTGAGCATGATTGGTAATGGGGCCCACGGCAACCTTGGAGGGATCCTCGCCGCGCGCTACGGCAAGTTTGCGCAGCAACTCATCCTCGCGCGCCTCCATAACCTCGGCCTCATCATCTTCAATGTGGTCATAACCAAGCAAATGCAGCATACCGTGCACCAGCATGAGACGGCACTCGTCAGCAGGCGTATTCCCAAAGCCAGGTGCCTGACGCGCTATCTGGCCAGGCGCGAGGATGATGTCGCCCAGCTCCACGACCTCCCCTGCGGGAATGCCCTCATCATCGGGGGCATCACATTCAAAAGAGAGGACATCGGTCACACGGTCGATGCCACGCCACTCGCGGTTAAGCCCATGCATCTCTTCATCGGATACAAAAGAGACCGAGACCTCAACCTCGCGCGCCACGCCCTCGGCAGCGAGCACCGTAGCGCAGATATCCTCGATCTCCGCAGGCTCAAGCAAGGTGTCGAGCTCGTCGTCGTTACTGATGAGTACGGCCATGCCCACTCCTTTCGCGCATTTTTCCTGCCCGCTTGGCCTCATGGGCCTCCTCGTAGGCATCGTACGCCTCAACAATTCTGCCCACCAGCGCATGGCGTACCACGTCGGTGCGGTCGAGGTGAATAAAGCTCACGTCGTCAACGCCATGAAGTATTTCCTCGATATCAGTTAGGCCACCACGACGCCCCAGGAGGTCGCGCTGGGTGGTGTCGCCCGTGATAATGAACTTCGAATTAAACCCAAGGCGGGTAAGGAACATCTTCATCTGCTCAGGCGTGGTGTTTTGCGCCTCATCGAGTACCACAAACGCATCGTTAAGGGTGCGGCCGCGCATGTAGGCCAGAGGTGCAATCTCGATCACACCCTGCTCCACAAGCTCTGCCCCGCGCTCCATATCGGTAAGGTCGAAGAGCGCATCGAAAAGCGGCCGCACATAGGGATCGATTTTCTCCTGCAGCGTACCCGGCAAAAAGCCCAAGTTCTCACCTGCTTCAACCACGGGGCGCGTGAGCACGATACGGCCCACCTCGTGGCGCTTGAGCGCAGCAACCGCCATCGCCATAGCAAGATAGGTTTTACCGGTGCCAGCGGGACCCATGCAAAACGTCACGGTGTTAGCACGAATCGCGTCGATATAACGCTTTTGGCCGACGGTTTTGGGGCGGATGGCGCGGCCGCGATACGTGAGAAGAATATCGTCGCGGAAGCTGGAAAGATCCGCGGAAGACTCCTGAAGCGACCGCAAAGCACGAATGGCATCTTCGGCACTCACGGTGCTACCAGCGCGCGCCTCTTGTATGAGATGGGTAAAGAGCCGCGTGAGCATCTCAACTTCATGCGTGGTACCCGTGAGCGTGATGGTATCGCCTCGCACCACCACGTCGCCCGACCCCGCACCTTCAAGAGCACGAAGAACCGCGTCACCCGCACCAAAGATGCGCGTGGCATCGATGTCCTCCGGAATACTCAATCTCACTTTGGCACGATCCACTACGCTTCCCCCTCTCCCGTGTGACCATGCGCCTCGCGCCATGCATCATCCACTACCGAGCATGTAAGAGCACCCGACGCATCGATACCCGTGATGCGTGCCGAAACCAGGCGAGAGGGTCCGTCCTCAGAGGCGTCCGCCACGTATGCACGATGGAACGAGCCCGTGGTGCCCCAGCGGCCCTGTTCGAGCACCACCCGCTCAACAGTTCCCACACGAGCCTCAGCGTCGGCGTGAGCAAGCGTATCGGCAAGGTCGCGCATGCGGCGCGAACGTTCCGCCATAACCTCAGGAGCCACTTGGTTGGGAGCAACGGCTGCCGGCGTGCCCGGTCGCGCACTATAGCGAAACACATGCATGCGGGAAAATCCTACCGTTTGAGCAAGCGCAAGCGACTCCTCAAACTCTTCTTCAGTCTCGCCCGGGAAGCCCACAATAACATCGCAGGAGAGTGCGACCGTAGGAAGGGCTGCACGGATGCGCTCACACAGCGCGCAGAAGTCCTCTGCGGTATAGGGCCTGCCCATGCGCTCAAGCACAGAGGTCGAACCAGACTGAACCGGCAGGTGCAAAAACGGGGCCACGCGCCCGTGCGAACGAGCCATGGCGTCAATGAGCCGGTCGCTCACATCCATGGGCTCAAGGGACGAGAGACGCACCTGAGGGATGCTTGTTTCTGCAAGAATGGTATCGAGCAGCTCGTCAATCTCCACATGAGTGTCTCCCCGGCCCTCGCCATCATAGGCACCCAGGTTCACCCCGGTGAGAACCACCTCGGGTATGCCAGCCTCAGCCGCTGCACGCACCTGGGCAAGCACAGAATCAACCGGTACCGACCGCTCGGGGCCACGCGCTTTCCACACAATGCAGTAGGTGCAACGGTTATTGCAACCATCCTGGATCTTCACGCCCAGGCGCGCGCGCCCCAGAAGCGCATCCATGTCAAGCGCAGATGTGTCCTGGGTGTCAGGCTCGTCGTGGTAACCCAGTGCCTCTGCCGCACGAGCAACCACCGAAACCTTAGAAGGCTCAACGATCACGCGGTCAGACAGGCTCGTAAGCATCTCGGGATGCAAGTTGACCGCGCAGCCCGTGGCAAGTACCAAGGGGTTGCGCGAACGCGCGAGAGCATGACGAACCGCCTTGCGGGTTTTAGCCTCCGCCTCCCCGGTCACAGCGCAGGTGTTGATAACAATCAGCTCAGCCTCGTCGGGGTCTACCAAGGTAAACCCCTCACGGGCAAACTCAAGCGTAATGCGATCAGACTCGACGCGATTAACGCGACATCCGAGGTTGATAACGGAAACAAATGGATTTGCCACGGCGCCGCCTAATCGAGCATGTCGTCAATGGCGTCGCGAATGCGCTCGCCCACCGACTTACGTTGAGATGTATACGATTCTCCAAGCACATCGGCAAGGTGCTCCAGTGCCTCACGCGCCTCGCGCGAAAGCTCGGTGGGAACCTTAACACGCACCTGAGCAACGGCGCGACCGCGGATGCCGGTCGATGCGGAAGGCATACCCATGCTATCGACCTCAACGGTGTCGCCATACTGGGTACCAGCGGGAATGGTGAACGTAATGGTCTCGTCGGGCATGATGCCAGGCACTGCGACGGTGCAACCCAGCGCCGCCTGCACCATGGAGACCTCAACCTGGCAATAGAGGTCGTCCCCCGAGCGGTTAAAACGCTCGTGCGGGGCAACCTGGATGTTGACGATAAGGTCACCCGCCGCTGCTCCGCGCCAACCAGCTTCACCATAGCCACGCACACGCAGCTGACGACCCGAGGCGATGCCAGCGGGAATCTCAATGTCAATGCGCTCATGATTGGGCGTGCGACCCTGACCGCCACACATCTCGCACGGCGTATCGATAATGGTGCCTTCGCCCTCACAATCGGGGCAGGGAGAAGAAGACTGCACCTGGCCAAAGATGGAGCGCTGAACCGTGGTGACAAAACCGGTGCCGTGACAACGCGGGCACTGCTTCTCATGCGCACCTTCGGGCATACCAGTGCCATGGCAATCCTCGCAGGGAGCCAAGCGGTCATAGCTGATGGTTTTAGTGCAGCCGAGCGCCGCCTCTTCGAGCGTGATCGTCATGGAGATGGACATGTCGCGACCCTGGCGACGACGTGCACGACCGCGTGACGAGCCTCCCATGCCACCGCCAAAGAAGGACGAGAAGATGTCGTCCAGTCCCGACCCACCAAAGATGTCGCTAAAGTCAACGTAACCCGACCCCATGGGGCCATCGGCGGTACCAAAGCGGTCGTAGTTGGCGCGTTTCTGCTCATCAGAAAGAACCGAATACGCCTCGTTCAGCTCTTTAAACTTGGATTCGGCCTCGGGGTCGTCGGAAACGTCCGGATGCACCTTTCGGGCTTTCTTCAAAAATGCACGCTTGATGGTACGCTGGTCGGCATCGCGATCGACACCGAGGATTTCGTAATAATCCTTACCTTCCGACACGTTGAGACCTTCCCCTACGAATATCGACAACAGAACACATGAAGTAACTACCAGACGAGATGTACCCTCGCCTGGCAAACGCTAGTCACCGCGCGGCATCCCTACACGGCAACGTTGCTAAAAGAAAAACATGGGCCGATAGAACATGCCCATAGAGCAGCTCGCAAACCACACGGCGATCAGCGCGTAGAAAAGCGCGTTGCCGCATCCCGTAACAAAGCGCTGGGCACCGCGACGCCACCACAGTGAGGTGCGATGCAGCACGTCATCACGAAGCACCTGGAAAAGGCCCACCGCGAAAGGAACAAGGCAGATCAGTGCAAAAAGCGAGAACACGCCAGAGACGAGCGAGAGCACCAAGAACGGAACGACGAAGCCCATGATGTAAAAACCCTGGTACGCGGGGCCTTCAAGGCGCTCGGCTGCAACATGAGCGCGGCCCACCAAGTCGCCGGAGCGCGCGCCGTTGGTGCCGGCATGACCCATGCCCGCCACGCGCACGGTCTCACCGTCGTGTACGCCCGCGGGGAATTCAACCACGGCCTCGGCATACACCTGACGCCTGCCAGAGCCGCCGCACTCAGGGCACGGATCGGCAACCACCTTGCCGCTGCCGTTGCATTCGGGGCAGACCATCTGGAAGAGGCCGCCGCCAAACAAAAACGACATGTCGACCCCGATGGTGCCCGTGCCACCGCAGCTAGGACAGGTATGAGAGTGCTCGGACGACACCGACCCTGAGCCGCCACAGTGGTCGCACGGCTCGTAGCGACGATACTTGATACCCTTGCGAACGCCCTTCTTCACCTCGTCGGCCGTGAGCTCAACATCCACAACCACGTCCGCCCCCGCCTCGGGGTTGTACGACGAGCCTCCGCGACGCCTGCCGGTTTGCTGTGTCCACGCACCGCCGAAGGGGAAGCCGCCGCCAAAGGGCGAGCCATAGCCTCCAGCGTAACCACCCGCGCCACCGGCATAGGGCGATGCGGCACCGCCCGCGAACGGATTGCCCGAACGCATCGCATCGTACCGGGCACGCTTTTGCTCATCGGAGAGCACAGCATACGCCTCAGAGATCTCTTTAAAGCGCTCCTCGGCATCGGGAGCTTTGTTCACATCGGGATGCAGCTTGCGCGCCTTCTGCTGAAAGGCACGCTGGATATCCTTTTGCGAGGCATCCTTATCAACGCCAAGAATCGCGTAATAGTCTTTTTCATTCATGGTTGCCATAAGGCGGAGAAACCTCCTGCTTGGTATGGTCAATGAGCGTATTGTACCGAATACCGGTCCTATCCATACCGAAGCTTCGGAATTGCACAACACCCCACGGCATCAGAACATGCGCAAGCGCGGGTCATATCGCTCTTAGCAACCGGCACAATCCCAGAAGAGGCCGAAGAGCTCGTTTCCCAAAAGCCAGCCTTGCTCCGTAGGCACCAGACGACGTCTGCCCCTGAGCGGCACCGATTGAGGCACCCAGATGCTCTCTTCGGGCACCCATGTCGCAAGCCCTTGCGCTATGGCGCAATCGATAGCCCGCTGCACACATTCCTGCCCGAGGACCCGTTCAGCAGCCACAATGAGCTCCTCACCCGCGCCACAGGTCATACGCATGCTGAGCATAAGGTCTTCCGCTGCAGCTTCGCGCGCGGCAAGCGTTTCCACCTCATAGCGCACGTCTGGCCCAGGCAAGGTATCGTCCGCCTGTACAAAGCGAATACGAGACGCACCGTCTGACACAGGTGGCGCACCTAAAACCGCGCGGAGCTGTTCATAGGCTGCACGGTCGAGCATGCTTGCCGCCGAGCGCCCCAGGCCCAAATAGTTGGCACCCGTCCAATAGGCAATGTTATGGGCACAAGCATGGGCACCACAGGCATAGCTCGCCACCTCGTACGGTGCAAAGGCCGCCTCGCCGAGCACGCGGCGTGCCTCTTTCATGCACCAAGCCTGCAGGTCTTCATCAGGCTCGTCAAGCGCGCCACGCGCTACCTTTCGCGCGAGGGGCGTGCCATCCTCAATGGTGAGCGGATACACCGATACATGATCCACGCCACAAGCAACGGCGCTATCAAGTGTTGCTCGCCAGCTTTCCTTTGTTTGCAGCGGAATCCCGCACATGAGGTCGATGGACACCAAAAGACCCGCAGCGCGTGCCGCCGCGATGGCATCCTTTGCATCCTGGGCACTATGGAGCCGTCCGAGCGCCCGCAGCTCCACTCCGTTGAAGGTCTGTACGCCGAGCGACACCCGAGTCGCACCGGCGGCCGCGAGTGCGCGCGCCAGGTCAGCCGTGAACGACTCGGGGTTCGCCTCGCAGGAGAACTCCGTGAGCGTGGGTGCTATCGCACGCACTGCGCGCACAATCTCGACGAGACGTTTCCCCAGTACACTCGGCGTGCCACCGCCGATATAGGCCGTGCGGCACGAAGCAAGCACGCCAGATGCTCCAAGCCGCTCAATACAGACGACCATCGAGCGTACGTACGCATCGAAAGCGGCCGCATCACGACAGGCCTTCGAATCAAAATCGCAGTACAGACACTTGGCATGGCAAAACGGCACGTGGATGTAGAGCGCATCGACCATACGCGCATCTCCTTAGTCATACAGTTGCGGCCCCCATATGTCATTTTCAGCCGAAAATCAGCGTCTAGATGGCATATAGGAGCCGAAATCACATGGAGGAGCTATGTGGCAGCGGCGGCAGCGTTCCACCCTCGGCAAGAATGTCCTCGCAGGCGGTGACGTCCGCCTCAATCTCGTCGACAAGCGCCATGAAGTCCTCGAAGCTCGTGCACTTCACCACCCGTCCGCGCCAGGCGGCGGCATGCGGCATGCCTTTCAGGTACCATGTGGCAAACGTCCGAGCACGCGCCATGAGGGGCAGATAGCGGTGCACGAGCTTCAGATGCTCGCGCAGTGCCTCCAGGCGCTCATGCGACGAGCGGACCGGCACAGGCGTGCCCGCGGTCGCGAGCGCACGGGCGTCATCGAACACCCAGGGGTTGCCGTAGGTGCCGCGCGCCACGAACACCGCCTCGGCCTTCGTGGTCGTGAGCATGCGCACCGCGTCTTCGGCGGAGAAGACGTCGCCCGAGCCCACGACGGGGATTGTCACGGCATCGGCCACCTCATCGATGATGGACCAGTCGGCCGTTCCGGTGTAGAGCTGTTTGGCCGTGCGCCCGTGCACCGCAACGGCAGCCGCACCCGCGTCTTCCAGCATGCGCGCGAGCTCGGGCGCGGTGCGCTCACCTGAGCGGAAAGCGATGCGCATCTTCACCGTCACGGGCACCTGGGCGCGCTCGACGGCCGCCCGTACGATATCGGCCGCAAGATCGGGGGTCTCCATAAGGGCGGAGCCCTCACCTTTCGTGATGACCTTGCGCGCCGGGCACGCCATGTTGATGTCGATGAGTGAGAGCTTGTCGCCCACGCGCTCCTGCACGGCGTCGACCGCGCTCGCGAACTGCTCAGGCTTGGAGCCGAACAGCTGCACGCAAATCTGAGGCTCATCGTCCTCGGGCATGACGAGACGCCAGGTCTTGTTGCTCGCATAGGCGAGGCCGGCGACGCTCACCATCTCAGAGTAGGCCATCTCGGCCCCGCGCCGTCGGCACATGATGCGGTAGGCCGCGTCCGTCACGCCTGCCATGGGCGCCAGCAGAAACGGCTGCTTGGCATAGGCCGCGCGCAAAAGCTCCGCCCCGTTCGAAATACCCACCTGTCCCCCTTATGGCAGAAAACGGGTTTTCGCACCGTCCACGACGGGCGGAAGCACCCGCCGGGCAACGGCGCGAGAACCCGTTTGGCACACATCACTCGTCGACTTTGAGAATGGCCAAGAACGCCTCTTGCGGCACCTCGACCGAGCCAATGGCCTTCATGCGCTTCTTGCCCTCTTTTTGTTTCTCCAGAAGTTTGCGCTTGCGCGAGATGTCGCCGCCGTAGCACTTGGCGAGCACGTCCTTACGCACCGCCTTCACCGTGGAGCGGGCGATGATCTTGTTGCCAATCGCGCCCTGGATGGGCACCTCAAACTGCTGGCGCGGAATAATCCCCTTGAGTTTGTCGCACAAACCACGAGCGAGCGCATACGCCTTGTCCTTATGCACGATGAACGAAAGCGCGTCAACCTCATCGCCCGAAAGCAGGATGTCGAGCTTCACGAGGTCGCTCGTACGGTAATCGCTGAACTCGTAATCCAGGCTCGCGTAGCCCTTGGTGCGGCTCTTGAGCTGGTCGAAGAAGTCGAGGATGAGCTCAGCGAGTGGCATATCAAAGTGCATCTCAACCGATTTAGCCGAGAGATGAATCATATCGGTCATGATGGCGCGATGCTCGATGGCAAGCTGCATCACCGCACCGGTGTACTCCGGCGGAACAATCACCTTAGCTTTGAGGAAAGGCTCCTCGATGTGATCAATGCGCGTCACATCGGGCAGGTCCTGCGGGCTGCGTACATCGAGCATGGTGCCGTCTGTTTTGTACACGTGGTAGTCCACGCTCGGGCTCGTCGCAATAAGGTCGAGGTCGAACTCGCGCTCCAAGCGCTCCTTCACAACCTCCATATGCAAGAGGCCCAAGAAGCCCACGCGGAAACCAAACCCCAGGGCGACGGAGGTCTCAGGGGCCCAAGTGAGCGAAGGATCGTTTACGCGCAGCTTCTCAAGAGCATCGCGCAGGTTTTCGTAATCCTTGTTATCGATGGGGAACAAGCCCGTGTAAACCATAGGCTTGGCCTCGCGGTACCCCGGAAGCGCCTCGGCGCAAGGACGGTCGCGGTACGTGAGCGTGTCGCCCACGCGCACCGCCTCGGGGTCTTTAAGGCCGGTGACCACAAAACCCACCTCACCTACCGAGAGCCCATCAACAAGCACCTCGGCGGGACGCTTCACGCCCACACCATCCACGAGGAAATCAACGCCAGCCTGCATCATGCGCAGCTGATCGCCCTTTTTGATGGAACCGTCAAAGATGCGCACGGTTGCCACCACGCCACGGTACTCATCAAAATAAGAATCGAGAATAAGTGCTTTAAGCGGTGCCTCGGCATCTCCCTCGGGCGGCGAGATCAAAAAAACAATCGCCTCAAGCAGATCATGGATGCCCTCGCCCGTCTTGCCCGAGACACACACAGCATCGTCTGCCGGGATGGCGAGCTCGTCCTCAATCTCAAGCTTCACTTCGTCGGGATGGGCGCTCGGCAGGTCGATCTTGTTGATAGCCGGCACGATATCGAGGTTGGCATTCATAGCAAGCGTAGCATTCGACACCGTCTGGGCCTCAACACCCTGCGTAGCATCTACCACGAGGATGGCACCTTCGCACGCCGCAAGAGAACGGGACACCTCGTAGGTGAAGTCCACGTGGCCCGGCGTGTCGATAAGGTTGAACTGGTACGTCTCGCCATCGTCTGCGGCATACATCACGCGCACGGCGTTACTCTTGATGGTGATGCCGCGCTCGCGCTCGATGTCCATCGAGTCAAGGAGCTGCGAGGCCATATCGCGCTCTTCAACGGTATGCGTCAGCTCCAAGATGCGGTCGGAGATGGTGGACTTGCCGTGGTCGATATGGGCCACAATGGAGAAATTCCTGATATGTGAGGTGTCGTGTGTCTTCATGCTGCCTATCTTACAAAGAAAGAAAAAGCCCCGCAATCGCAGGGCCTTGGAACAAACCGATGTCGATGCGCAGGCATCCGACGTTGTGGGTGTGAACCTAGTTGAGGGTCTTGAGCAGGTGAGCCACGCCCGACTTGCGGTTGCCAGCCTGGTTCTTGTGGATGATGCCCTTGGCAGCGGCCTGATCGAGATGCTTGTATGCACGGGCAGCAGCGGTCTGAGCGGCCTCGGCGTTGCCCTCCTCAACAGCGACCCTGACGTTCTTCACGAGCGTCTTGAGCTCGGAGCGCACAGCGCGGTTGCGCATACGGGCCTTCTCATTGGTGCGGATACGCTTCTTCTGAGACTTAATGTTTGCCACTTCTGGAGTTCCTTTCGAGTTTCTTCACTACGAAATATTATCCGGCCTCTGAGACACGGTTGAGGTCACAAGCCGAAATTGTAGCATGACCAGCAACTTCCGGGAAGTGGTGATGCTGTGAATTATCAGAGCAATCGCCTCAGTAAGGTACTTTCCAGACGAATTGCGCCCCCTGCTACGACACAAGACGTGCGATCCAGAGCGTGAGCGCCGTCTCAGAATCCTTGGAGCCTTTAAGCGCCTCTTCTACCGATATCGCCTCACGCAGCGCATCTACAAGCTCCTCCATGCGGAAGCACCGTGCCCACATGAGGTGGTTTTTCACCTGCCATGATTGCACACCAAGCGTAGCGGCAAGCTCGCGACCCTGCCCGCGCGCATCGAGCGCCTTGGCGCAGATAAGCTCGCGCAAGCGGGTGCAGACAAGCGAATACGTGCGCATTTCGCTATGGGGCGGCAAGAGGCGCAACAGCTCAAACGTGCGCGCGCTATCTCGGGCAGAAAGCGCATCGAGAAAATCCCATGGCTTCACCTCTGCGGTGCGCACCACCAGTCGCTCAACATCCGTGCGCTCAATACGCTCAGACCCCACCATCGCTGCAAGCTTCTTAAGCTCGTTATCGAGCATGCGCGTGCTCTCGCCCACGCGAGCCACCAGCTCTTGTGCGGCATCCTCCGTCATGGTTTTGCCATAGCGACGCATCATGCCTTGCACTTGACGGGGAACTTCCCACCGTTTCTTGGTGGAGCAGTCAATGACCGCCTTAGGCCCCACTTTAGCTATTGCCTTGTAGAGGCGTGTGCTCTTAGCGAGGCTCGTAGCCGTGATGAGACAAACGGTGGTGGGGGCAGGGTTGGCGCAATATGCCACGAGCATCTCGCTCAAAGGCTTGGCCAGTTTATCGCAGCCGCGCAAAATGACCAGACGGAAATCGGAGCCCATGGGGAAGGTATTGAGCGATGAGAGGATATCATCGGGTTCATGTTCACCTCGATCAAGCTCTCGCTCGTCAAGGTTGAAATCGGCCATACCGCTCGCCTCAAGCCGCGTCTTGAGGCGGGAGATTGCGGCATCGCGCTTGACCTCATCGGCGCCAACCGCCAGGTACACGGGAAGGAGCGACGCCTCAGCCACGGCGATCACCTCCTCGCGCATGGAGCACAAGCGATAGGTCCTCGCGCACCAAAAGCCAAATGAGGGCAAGCACCACAAGCACGTTCATCAGCATGGCACCCCCGATTGCAAGCGCACCCTGAGTGGTGGAGATGAGAGCGATCACGGCTGCCACCACAAGCACGAAGGCCACAGACGCTCCAAGCGCCAAAACATCAATCGATGTCCGCTCCGGGTTCACTCCTGGTTGCATGCGCTGCGCTTCCTGACTAAGCAGGGTACCAGCGCGAACTAACGCCATGAAACCCACAACGCCAAGCAAGCCCGCCATAAGCCAGGTAGCAACGTTTTCATCTGTGGCTACCACAAACGATGAAAAGCCCACGAAGGCAACCGCGACCGCGAGCACGGCAAACGTAAGACACAGCAACGCACCCGTACGCTTTACCAACGCACGGCCGGCGCACTCATCGCTGTCGTCGAGAAACATCCACCATACTATCGAGGTAAGACATACCAGAGAAACGAGGGCAACAAGCAACTCCTCAGCTGCCTGCGGGAGACCCAAAGCGGAAAGCACCACCGGAAAGATGGGCGTGGCATAGGCAAGTACAAGATAGAACACAAACAGCACATGGCCAACGATCAAGCTTCCCCTGTGAACCATGGCACCCCCTGCCCCTCTTGAACACGTTGCCTCATTCTACCCTGCCGCGGCGTGTCGATTCCACATCATAGCCTCCGGCACGTGGAGTGATGTACACGTCTCCCACCTCAGCAGTGCAAATGGCAACGGCCCCCGCCTCCTCTACAAGCGCCATAGACTCAGGAGCAGGATGACCATAAGCGTTATCTTTGCCGGCGCTTGCCACCGCCACCGCAGGATCAAGCGCATCAAGGAGCTCCTTTGATACCGATTCCTTTGATCCATGATGTCCCATCTTCAGAACATCGATATGGCCAATCTCATCTGCAACATCCTCCAACACGGGAGCCTCGGCGTCACCTGTCAGGAGCATCGTCAACGCTGCATCCCCGCCGGTGTAGCCCACATCAAGCACCAACGAGTCCTCGTTTTCCTCTCCCACCACCGGCTCGTCGGGTAACACCATCTCGCAGAAAAACCCTCCTACGTAAAGGCCATCGCCCAACGAGAGCTCCACCACAGGTATGTCAAGCTCCGCAACCTCAGCAGGAATGGCATCGCAAGCGCCCTCCGCCACCACGAGCCGGTCTATAGCAACCCCCGCCGCCACGGTAGGCAGACCACCCCAATGATCGCGGTCCCAATGCGTGATCACCACCGCATCAAGATGGCTCACATGATTGCGCGACAGCGCCGCAGCGGTAGCCTCGTCAATCCCGGCGTCCACCATGATGCACGCAGCCCCTTCGCGAAGCACAATCGCGTCTCCCTGCCCCACATCGAGCACAATGGCCTGCGCGGGCGCCATATATGTCCAGCGTACCGTCGAGGCGACAACCGTCACCGCAACAAGCGCACAACCACTCGCCAACACGGGGAGCGAGGCGTCCCACCACCCCAGATACAGCGCGGCAGCACATACGTAGGGGGCAAACGCCACCATGCCGTCAATATCCACCGCAAGAGAAGCGCCCGGAATGGACGCAAGTATTGCAACAAGAAAGAGCGAAAGCCGCGCAAGCGCAAGCGGCAGTACGAGCAACCACCCCAAAAGCTGAGGGGCCGAGGCCACGAGAAGCACCACGGGCAGGCCCACCGTCAAAAGCGCACTCATCACTGGCCCGAGAACCAAGTTAGCAAGCGGAGCGATAAGAGAAAGCTCTCCGAAGAGCGGCAATGTGAGAGGAAGCGTAGCTGCTTGCGCCACGAGCGTGAGGGCCAACGCAGCTGCAAGCGTTTGTGGGAGACGCAAGCGTTGGAGCACATAGGTGAGGTAAGACGCAAACGTCAAGATGAACAGAACGCTTGCCGCCGAAAGCTGAAACCCAAGGTCATATGCAACGCCGGAATCGAGCGCGACCAACACCACAATGGCAACCATAAGTCCCGAAAGCCCGTGGCCCCGCCGACCAGATAAGGTGGAGACCATGGCTACGAGCACCATGACAAACGAACGTACCGCAGAGGGCGCCGCTCCCGTAAAGAGCACATACCAACCCATACCCACCGCCACGACGGCGGTGGTGATGCGCCGTCCACAGCCCAGACGCTCAAGCACCATCATCACAAGGGCCGACACCAGCGTGAGATGGCTTCCCGACACCGCAATGAGATGCGTGGTTCCCGTGCGCGAAAATGCCTCCGAAGAGGCCGATCCACTTTGCTCGGTGGTGCGTCCGCATACAATACCTGCAATAAGTGCATGGGCATCCGACGTATCCGGGTCAATGCCAGCGAGTATGCGCGACCGCAGTGCGTCAATGGGACCAGAACGATCGGCCGAGCGCCGAACGCGCACCATCGTCACACCGCACACCGTGCCCGCCATATAGTCGCGTTTGCCCCAGGCGTTTGCATCAAGCGGTGTGAAACGACCCACCAGCGAAAGCTCGGTCCCCGCTTCAAACGTCGTATCTCCTGTAAGCTCCACAACCGCGCCTGTGTTCTGGCCATCCAGATATACCTCAGCCGTCATCGATACGCCAAAGGTTGTGTTCGCAGGGTCACCTTGTACAACAAAGACATAGGCACTCACGGGATTCCCCGAAAGCGCCTGAACGCCCAAAGACCGCTGCTCGATGCCGCTCCATCCACCAAGAGCGCCCACCGCAAGGCCAGCACCCAAACAAACAAGATAGACACTAAAGCGTGTTAAGGCCTCGGCTCCAAAACGCCATCTCCGTATGCATACTGAAAGAAGGACCACGCATGCCCCAAGGCCCACAAACGCGGCCACACACGCCGGACTTCGCGCAATGGCACCGGAACCCTCGTGTGTCCAATCGCTCCAGCCCGCCTCCATCACGGCCACCGAACTCAAAAGCGCGCCGGCCGCCATGCCGGTCATGGGCGGCAGATATGGGCGCGGCGGCTTCACCACATCCCGGGAGCGCGTCATACGCATATGAGGTCCTTGAGATTCTCGAACTTCTTCTCCCCTATGCCCGAGACGCGCATAATGTCTTCAATTGACGTGAATGGCCCCTGCTCTTCACGGTCCTTCACGATCGCCTGTGCTGTTGAGGGCCCTACGCCTGGTAAGGTATCGAGCTCGTCAACACCAGCTGTATTGATATTGACCGGCGAAGACGCAGTGTCTGTGGCCAACGAACCCGTTGAGCCCGTACCCGCACCCGAGGTCCCATCTGTTATGCCTGCCGAGGGAAGCTCCTCACCCTCCTTAGGAACGATGATTTTCTGACCGTCAGTGAGTATCGCCGCACGGTTGATGGCGCCTAAATCCGCGTCAGCGGTAGGACCACCTGCCGCTGTCAGGGCATCTGCAACACGTGAACCAGCAGGTAAGGTCACCACTGAAGGTGTTACCACAGCGCCCGAAACATCTACCACTACGAGGTCAGCAGGTTCTTCAGATTCATCCTCGACGCTCGCAGATGAAGGCTCTTCCTCATCTGTATCGTCATCCTGCTCAACGCCGGTATCTTGATCAGTGTGCCATGCTCGTGCCCCCTGATCATCGGCGCGCACGATGGCAATGGTCTCGCGCTGCGCACATTGGTATCCCAACAGTGCCGTCACAAACGCCACAATCGCCAGCACACATACCGCAATAACCATGCCTGGCCTTAGACGCGTGCGAGCAACCGCATGCCTGAGGCCATCCAACGCCTTATCTTGAACCTGCTGTGCCAACAAGCATCGCCCCCTCATAACCATGCTCGCACGGTCATGAGAGGGCGATGAGATCAGGCAGAAAAACTTGATTGCGACCTTACGGGAATCTTCCCAAAATCTAGCCTACGTTTCCGCTCACCAAAGCTTAAGAACGGAACACCGGAGAGGCTGGCTAGGCGCGCGGCAGCAGCTCGTCGTGACGCTCGCGAAGTGCACGTGGTGGACGGTAGGAGCCACTTTCAAAGTCGATGTATTCCACGCGTTCGAGCAGTTCTTCAATCATCACGTCGTGGTCAAACATATCCCACGCCGCATGCACTTCATCTAGACGTGCGTGAGTCTCCGGACGGCGCGGCATAAAGAGCGTGCAGCAATCAGGGGCCGTCTCGCAGGAGATGTCGTAGGTGCCGATGCGCTGCGCACGCTCGATAATCTCCTGCTTGTCCGAACCAATAAGTGGTCTAAACACCGGAATATCGACAACCTCGTTCACGGCCATGATGTTCTCAAGTGTCTGCGAAGCCACCTGACCAAGTGATTCGCCTGTCACGATGGCCTTCGCGCCCTCAATGCGAGCAATGCGTTCGGCCAGCGCATACATAACGCGGCGGTACATGATCACGCGCAAATCGCTCGGGCACGCAAGCGAAATCTGACGCTGGCAATCTCCAAAGGGTACAACGTACAGACGTCCGATTTGAATAGCTGGTGCGTATGCCTTGATGATGTCTTGGCAAAGCATCTCGCTCGTATCGGCAGTTTGGGGACGTCCCGAGAAGTGAATGGGGACGCAGACAGCTCCACGGCGCGCGAGCATCCAGGTTGCCACCGGCGAGTCAATACCCGAGGAAAGTAGCGTGACAACCTTGCCTGCACTCCCCACGGGAAGACCGCCCACGCCGCGATCGGAGCGAGCATACACGTAAACACTCCCCTGCACCACGAGCACATGCACAATAACATCAGGCGCGTGCATGCGCACCGTCTTCTCGGGGAACGCCTCGCAAAGAACCTCGCCTACCTGAGCATTAAGCTCAAGTGAAGTAAGCGGATAATCGGTGTTTGAACGCTTGGCCTGCACCTTGAAAGTTTGATAGGGCTCGCATTCCCTCAGGGCGGCAACCGCAGCACGACAATACTCGTGAGGCTCACGATTGGTGTGATACGCAAGCGACACGCGTGCTACACCAGGAATACGTAAAAGCACCGGGAAAGCGCGCTCCGCCTCGCCGGGGCGCGAAAAGGTAACCAGCAGATGGCCCGAGATTCTCGTCACGCACGAAACGGAAAAGGCGGCCAGAGCCGCCTTGATGGAGTCCATGAGGATATGTTCAAAATGGGACCGGTTCTTTCCCTTAAGACCCACCTCATGATAATGGATCAAACAGACCCGGCTCGCCATTTACGCGCCCACCGCCTTGTTGTGACCCAAAGCGCGATGGAACTTCTCATGATCAAAGGAGATGTCTCCGTCAACAATCTCCTCCATAGCCATGGAGATCGTATCCTTGCCCGAAAGCGCGATGGTGATGTCATCGATATCCTGGGCAGCAAGCACGCGATTGTGCTGACCGCGCAGCATGCTGTTAATGTCGCATGCGCGTTTAGAAGCAAGAGCCGCAAGCAAGAAACGATTGTTTTCGGTCTTTTCGAGCAGATCATCAATAGGGGGCTTGACGACAGACATGCCTCAATTCCTTTCGTGCCGTTCAATTATGGAAACAAGCTCATCGGTCGCCTGATCAAGATCGTCGTTTACAACAATCTCATCATACGCATCGGCGAGCTCCAGCTCTTTTTTCGCTGTTGCAAGGCGCAACTCAACAACGTCAGGCGATTCGGTGCCACGGCCCGTCAGGCGCTCACGCAATACCTCCATTGAAGGCGGTTTGATAAAAATCAAAACCGCGTCGTGGAATTTCTCACGCACCTGAAACGCGCCCTGGACATCAATCTCCAAAATAACCGAATGCCCTTTGTCCAGCTGCTGTTCAACCTCACTCACCAATGTGCCGTAGAGGTGGTCGAACACATGCGCCCACTCAACAAACGCACCCGCATCCACGCGTTTCATAAACTCATCATGCGTGAGGAAATGGTAGTTCACACCATCAACCTCGCTAGGACGTGGCGCGCGCGTAGTAGCCGAAACCGTCAGGCCGAGACGGGGCAGACGTTCGCGCGCGCGCGCGACAACGGTACCCTTCCCTGCACCTGACGGTCCAGAAATAACAAAGAGCCTTGAAGTCACACAGGCCACTTACTTGGTGAGCGCTTCGAGGAGCTGCTCGCGCTGACGAATGCCCAGACCCTGCACGCGACGAGTGGCGGAGATGCCCAGCTCATCCATGATCTTGGCAGCCTTGGCCTTGCCATAGCCCGGGAGCGACTCGATGAGGGTGGAAACCTTCATACGAGAAGCGATGGGGTCATCGGAGTTGAGCACAGACTCGAGGGAAACCTCGTTCTTCTTGATCTTCTCACGGAGCTCGGCACGGGCGTGACGGGCGGCAGCGGCCTTCTCGAGAGCGGCCTTGCGCTGCTCGTCAGTAAGCTGAGGAAGCGCCATTGTTACCTCCAAATAACTATGTATCGTTACAAATGAAACGGACGAATGCGCACGTAAAAGGGCACGCGTCCAAGGTCGACCCCTTACATTATACGAATGCCTATCAAAGTTCAAGCACATCATGCACCCTACATGCGCGTTGAGCAGGCATTCCATAAAATGAGCTTGCATTTGCGCAGGTAAAATGGGGTGTACTAACGCATATTACTGAACCTCGGAGCAAAGCTCGTCAACGATAGCTTCATATGCTTGTACGGGATCATCTGCGCCGGTAATTGGCCTACCGATGACCAGGTGACTCGCGCCGGCCGAGATGGCCTGTGCAGGCGTGGCAACGCGGCTCTGATCACCTACGTCCGAGCCGGCAGGTCGAACACCCGGTGTCACAATCAGCGCTTCGGACCCCAGAAGCTCCCGCATGTGCGCGGCCTCTTGCGGCGAGCACACCACGCCGTCGGTACCGTTAGCCACCGCAAGGCGCGCCAAGCGATCAACCTGGTCGGCCACGGGGGCCTCAACGCCTACCTCAGCAAGCGCTGCTTGATCCATACTCGTAAGCACCGTGATGGCAACAAGCTTGGGACGCTCCGCGCGAGCCTCGCCCGCAGCCTCAGCACCCTCTCGGCACGCAGCGAGCATAGCAGCACCGCCCGAGCCATGCACCGAGAGCAGATCTGCCCCCGCAATACCAGCCGACTCAGCGGCACCGCGCACCTGATGCGGGATGTCGTGGAACTTCAAGTCCAAAAAGACGTTGAACCCGCGCTCCTTAAGTTCGCGCACGATTTGCGGCCCCGCAAGGTAGTAGAGCGTCATGCCCACCTTGAGCCACTTCGCATGGCCACGCAAAGCGTCGGACAGTGCGAGCGCGGTGTCGTAATCGCAATCGAGCGCAACGATGATGCGCTCACGTGCTTCGGCATCTAGCATTCGAGAGCTCCAATCAACTCGGTGATGCTCGAGACACCCTGCGACTCTGCCCAAGCCTCAAGCTCTTCCAAAATGCGGACAGACGACGTGGGGTCAACAAAGTTGGCCATACCGACCGACACCGCAGAGGCACCCGCCAGGATGAACTCCGCTGCATCAGCGCCGGTCATCACGCCACCTACGCCGCACACCGGGATATCAACCGCGTTCGCAACCTCCCACACCATGCGGACCGCAATGGGGTGAAGGAGGGGACCAGAAAGACCACCCGTAGGCTTGGAGAGCTTGGAGCGACGCGTGTTCACGTCGATCGCCATACCGGGAATGGAGTTGATAACCGTTAGGCCATCGGCACCCTCGGCCTCAAGCGCACGGGCAATCTCGGGTAGGCGCACCGGCGCCATCTTCACCAAAAGCGGACGCTTCGTGATGGGACGGCAGGCACGCATAACCTCCGCTGCGCCCTCAGGGGTGGAGCCGCACGCAGCGCCACCCGCCGCAATATTGGGACAACTCACGTTGAGCTCGAAGGCAGCAGCCCACGGGCAAAGCTCTTCAAAGAGCTCAAGCGCGGCAACATACTCGGCAACCGAGTGGCCAGCGACCTGGCAGATCACAGCAGTGCCCTTGGCAGAAAGATCGGCCAGATACTCCCCCGACTCTGCAGCAAAGGCGCGCACACCCGGATTCTGCAGGCCCACCGAGTTCATCATGCCGCCCGGAACCTCGGTCATGCGGGGCTTAGGATTTCCCGGCCACGGCTCGGCGGCACAACCCTTGGTGGTGATAGCGCCCAAGCGCGAAACGTCGATGAAGTTATCGAACTGCCAACCCTGTCCAAACGTGCCGGACGCGGTGTTGATAGGGTTTTTCAGTTTGATGCCGGCAAAATCGACGGCCATATCGACCTTACTCACCAGACAACCTCCTTCGCATCAAAGACCGGTCCGCACATGCAAGCACCCTTCATACCGCTCTTGGTTTCCACAGCGCAAGTAGCACATGCACCAAAGCCACAGCTCATCATGCGCTCAAGCGAAGCCTCGCAGAACACGCCCGCCTCACTGGCTGCCGCGGCAACCTTGGCCATCATAGGCTCAGGTCCGCAGGTGGCAACATAGCTATAGCTGTTCTGGGCAAGCAGCCCCTGGACAGCGTCGGTGCAGAAGCCATGATGACCAGCCGTGCCGTCATCGGTTGCCACGTTGACCGAAGCAGCGCCAAGCGCCTCAAAGTCAGCAACACCCACAAGCTTCTCGGCCGTGGCAGCACCAACACACACATCAAAGGACACGCCCGCATGCGCAAGCTCGCGCGCCAAGCAGAGCACCGGCGGCACACCAATGCCTCCGGCTACCAAAAGCGCACGGCCACAGCCCTCAGGAATGGTCCAGCCATGACCACCGGGACCCAAGAGGTCTGAATTATCTCCTGGCTGCATTTGCGATAGGCGGTGCGTACCATCGCCCACAACCGCATACCAAAGGGTCACGGTTCCAGCATCCGCATCGGCAACCTCATAGCTCAGCGGCACACGAAGCAGCGACATAGCATTACCCGGAACGGCAAGGTTGACAAACTGACCCGGCTTGATGGCTCGCGCAAGCTCGGGGGCCGAAATGACAAGCGAGAAGATGCCATCGGCAATCTTCTCGTTAGAAACGACCTCAAAGCTGTGCATGCGAGCGGGAGAAGGCGAAGGCATTGGCGCCCCTTTCCCCATGCAGCGCATGGAATCGAGAATCCATGCGGCCCCGATGAGCCGGGGCCGCATGACGCTAGATTGATGTTAGCAGATGGCGCCGTTGGCGAGCGTACGCTTACCACCCACGAAGACATCGGTGGCGCGTCCGGTCACCGCAGTGCCCGCAAAGCCACAGTTATTGGCTTTGGACTCATAACCGTCCTCGCCAACCGTCCAGGCAATCTCGGGGTCGAAGACCGTGATATCGGCAACAGAGCCAGCCGCGATGCTCACCGGCTCCAGACCGAGAATCGAACGCGGATTGATAGACATGAGCTCGACCATCTTGGCGTAATCGATAACGCCCGTCTTCACCAGATTGGTGATCACAAGCGCGAGCGATGCCTCGATGCCCGTCATGCCAAAGGGAGCGAGCTCGAACTCGCGAGACTTCTCCCAATCGGCATGCGGGGCATGATCGGTTACGATGGCGTCGACCGTACCATCAGCCACGCCAGCAACCAAAGCGGCTGCGTCCTCGGCCGTACGGAGCGGCGGGTTCACCTTGAGCGACGTGTCAAAGGTCTCGCCGATCGCGTCCTCGGTAAGGAACATATGATGCGGCGTTGCCTCGCAGGTCACCGGAAGACCCTCGGCCTTAGCCGCACGCACGAGCTCAAGACTGCGCGCCGTAGAGATGTGCTGGATGTGAAGCTTCGCACCCGTGAGGCGGGCAATGGCGATATCACGGGCGATCTGGATCTCTTCGCCCTCAGCCGGCCAACCCAAAAGGCCCAGACGCGTAGAGACAACACCCTCGTTCACTTGACCGTCGCCCACCAGATCATCATCCTGGCAATGGCTCATGAACACCTTGTCGAACATCTTGCCGTAGTCCATGGCGCGACGCAGCATGCCAGCACCCTGCACGCCGTGACCGTCGTCGGTGAAGGCAACAGCACCGTGGGCAACCATGTCGCCCATCTCGGAGATGATCTCGCCCTTGAGGCCCTTAGTCATAGCGCCCGCCGGGAACACACGGCAATGGCCCTCGCGCTCGGCAACCGACTTCACGTACTCAACGGTAACGCCGTTGTCGGTCACAGGGTCGGTGTTGGGCATCGAGCACACGCCCGTCATGCCACCCTTGGCAGCCGCACGGGTCTCGCTCTCAATGGTGCCTTTGTGCTCATAGCCCGGCTCACGCAGGTGCACGTGCATGTCCACCAAGCCAGGAACCAGCACCTTGCCGGTAAGATCGAGCTCCTCGGCGCCAGCAGCATCAAGCGAGGAGCCAACTTCTGCGATGCGATCGTTTTCAATCTTGACGTCGAAGATGCCATCGAGCTTAGCGGCAGGGTCGACGACGTGGGCATTCTTAAGAAGCAAGGCCATTATCGGCACCTCCAAGCAGCAGATACAGGGCGGCCATGCGCACGCAGATGCCCGCATAGACCTGATCGAGGATGACCGAACGCTCGGGGTGGTCGGCCATGTAGGAGTCAAACTCAACGCCACGGTTGATGGGACCCGGGTGGCAGATAATCGCGTCGGGCTTCATGAGGCGCTCGCGCTTCTTGGTAAGACCAAAGAGCTCGTGATACTCACGCAGGCTCGGGAACGGGGCACCCTCAAGACGCTCGCGCTGAATACGCAGCATGTACACCACATCAAGCTCGGGCAACACGTCATCGAGCGAATAGCTCACATGATCGGCACCAAGCACATCGGGGCGCGCCGGAAGCAAGGTACCAGGCGCCACAACCGTAACCTCGGCGCCCATAATCTTGAGCGCAGGAATGAGCGAGCCGCACACGCGGGAGTGGCCGATGTCGCCCACGATGCCCACCTTGAGGCCTTCGAAGCTCCCCTTGCGCTCCCAAATGGAGTAAAGGTCGAGCAGGGCCTGCGTGGGGTGACCATGCTTGCCGTCACCGGCGTCGATAACAGCTGCCGGCGAGTGCTGCGTCACCATGTACGGGGCGCCCGCATGCTTATCGCGGATGATGATCATGTCGATCTTGTAGGAGTTGAGCGTCATCACGGTATCGATAAGGCTCTCGCCCTTCACGGTACTCGTGGAAGAGCCGCCGAAGTTCAGGCTGTCGGCAGAAAGGCGCTTCTCGGCCAGCTCAAAGGAGCTGCGGGTACGCGTTGACGGCTCGTTGAACATGTTCACGACCGTCTTGCCCTTGAGCGTGGGGACCTTCTTGATGGCACGCTCATTCACCTCAGAGAACGCCTTGGCGGTCTCGAGAATCGTCATGATGTCGGAATCGGAATATTCGGTGATGTCGATCAAGTGCTTGTGGTTGAAGGCCATCGCCTACTCACCTCCCAGGGGCGCGGAGCCCACATGGGCACCCGGCTCGATGTCCGTGATCTCGACGGAAGAGCGCCCGTCGACATCCTTGAGATACAGACGGACGTTCTCCTCATGAGACGAGGGAACGTTCTTACCCACAAAATCGGGGCAGATAGGCAGCTCGCGATGACCGCGGTCCACCAGCACGGCAAGCTCGATGCTCTGGGGACGACCAAGGTCCATAATGGCATCGAGAGCAGCGCGAATGGTGCGACCGGTGTAGAGCACGTCGTCCACCAGGACAACGCGTTTCCCGTCAACATTGAAGGGAATACGAGTGGCATGGATCTCGGGGGCAATGTTGGTTAGGTAGTCGTCTCGATAGAAGCTGATGTCGAGGCTGCCGAGGGGTACACGCACGCCCTCAATCTTCTCGATCTCGTCAACGAGCTGCTTTGCTAGCAAGTCGCCACGGGTGACGATACCCACCAGTGCGAGGTTGTCGCACCCCTCGTTCCGCTCGAGGATCTCGTGCGCGATGCGGGTGACCGCACGCCCGATGGCAGTCTCGTCCATGATGACAGCCTTTGGAGTTTTGCTCATCGATCTCCTTCCTCCGTCGCGATCCACTTTGGCATTGCCATGTGAATCAAAAAAAAATAGATGCCCAACCGCAGCGCGGCAGACACCCAACAAGGAAGGCTTCAGTTGTAATCCTTGCGGTATCTCGTACGCGCTTAAAGGTC
>DHKFC23501__coassemble_1138_pt1 | contig 29790 bp, 28 predicted proteins | sample DHKFC23501__metabat2_high_PE_052 | metagenome-assembled genome bin DHKFC23501 | reverse complement strand
TCGATGCATTCGGTTTCTTGCACCGTTTTCCGTCATGAGTTGACTCGCAAGCCGATAGGAAGTCGCAAACATATCTGACGGGCCCCTCAATCGAAAGCGCCCCGCCGCAGTTGCCCTCCGGATCACTCCATAGAACCTTTACGGTGACTTCGGCATGCGTGCAGGCCCCGTGGGGTATAGTGATGCAGCTTGTTGAGAACCCCGCATGCCTGGGTGCGCGCATCGCATTGCCCACAAGGAAGGATACTTCCATGACCGATATCTCCATCCGCAAGACCACTGTGGCGGATATCCCCGCGGTGGCCGCCATCCTGCAAGAAGGCAAAACCTCGATCGCAGAGCTCGGTATCTCGCAATGGCAAAACGGCCCCTATCCAAGCCGGGTGGACGTAGAGGCTGATGTTGCGGCAGGCATCTCTTACCTTGCGGAGGACGAAACGGGCACCGCTCTCGGAACCATCGCTATCACCGTGGACGGAGACGAAGCCTACGACCACATCGATGGCGCCTGGCTCACCTCCTCCACAAGCGAAGCGCCACGTTATGCCACGGTGCATCGCACGGCGGTACTGCGTGCGGCAGCCCGCCGCGGCGTCATGAGTGCACTCATGACGGCAGCTGAGGACATTGCGCGCGACGCCGGTTGCGAGAGTGTTCGCGTAGACACTCATCCGGGCAACACGCCCATGCGCAGCCTCCTTACCCGCTGCGGATTCACCCTCTGTGGCACCATCACCCTCTTGAAAGACGAGCCCGATCCCACGCGCGTTGCCTACGAGAAGCTCGTGTAAACACACGCTGAACGGCACTTTACCCACGAACACCCTGTCCCCCGCCGTATTGCAACCGTCCCACCAGGAGTTACCATGCCCACGCTCTACCTCATGCGCCACGGCCAGACTGAGTACAACCTGCAAAAACTCGTACAAGGTCAATGCGATTCTCCGCTTACCGAGCTTGGCCGCGCCCAGGCACGCCAGGCCGCCCAGTGGTATATCGATCACGATGTGCACATTGGCTACGCCTGCTCCTCGCCGCTTGGCCGCGCGCACAGCACGCTCGAGATCGTACTTGCCGAGGTGCCGACCTTCGCCGAGGTTCCGCATGCCGATGAACCGGGCATTATCGAGCGCAGCTATGGCATCTATGAGGCGGGCCCCGTAAGCAATATGCCCATCACACCGTGGAACACCCACGACATGCTTGCCGACTGTGGTGGCGACCGCGAGCTTGAAGCACGTGCCCGCATTGTGGAGGCCCTTACACGCACCATGGACGAGCACCCCGGCGAGGATATCCTCGCTGTCGCACACGGCGCCATCATCACCCAGTTCAAACTCGCCTGGGAAGACCACGCCCGCTGCCCACAAGACGTCTACCTAGACAACTGCAGCATCCTCATCTTTGATTACGACCCCGCAACCCAAACCTTCTCCAACCGCGAAATCGTAAACCCCTGCGCGTAGTCCTTTTCGCAGTGCACCCAGTCCCTTAACCAGCCCGCGCCCTCGATAGCGGTACCGCGAGCTCGCCCGCTATTCCCGCAGGGCGTTTCCCGCAGCCAAGCGCGAAGCGCGCGGCGAGGACCACGCCCAAAGGGAATGGCGGGCGAGCCCATGGGAAGGCAACCTATCGGCGCCTCCCGTGAGAGTTCCGCCATATCTCGCGCCCCAACATAAGCGCAAGCACCAAAGCAGACACATACCCCAAAAAGCCGATGACAGGGATACCAAAGATAACCGGCTCAATCTTTGCGTAATACACCACGGAAGACCCGATGAAGAGGCCTGCGATCACGATGGCCATCGATGCGCGGTCCACAATGCCGCCCATCAGGCGTAGCACTTCCTCAGAACCCAAGAGCTCGGCGTTAATCTTGAGCTGGCCGCGTGTGAGCATGCGCGATGCCAGACCCAAGTATTCAGCGGTCTCAAGCTGGCCTTTCACCGCACGACCCGAACTTGCCACCAGCTCTTCCAACAGCTCGCGCGAGCGCTCGAAGGTGCTCTTCTCGTGCGCAATATGCTCCGAGATGATCTCGACCATGTTCACATTGGGCATGTACTCGGCAAGCAGCCCCTCAAGGGTCACCATGCCGCGGGCAAACATAGTCACCACGCTCGGCAACTCAATCTCGTACTTCCGTCCCAGATTGACCAACGACGTTAAGAACTGCCCGATATCCAGGTCCTTTAAGTTGCTGCCGCCAAAGTCTTGCACGATGTAATCGAGGTCAGTGAGAAACGCGGTGTGATCAATCTGCGAGGTATCACCGCGCGAGACAGCAAACCGCACAAACGCATCTTTCAGGCGCGGCACGTCGTTTTCTGCCACAGCGAAAATGATTTCCTTCACCACGCCACGATCGTGCGCCGACATGTGGCCCATCATGCCCAGGTCAATGAAGTAAATCACGCCGTTGGCAAGAATGATATTGCCTGCATGAGGGTCGGCATGGAAAAAGCCGTCATCGAGCACCTGCGTGGCGTAGTCGTCCACAATGCGCGCACCGATGTCGGCAAGGTCAAAACCTGCCTTTACCAAACGCTCAGGCTCGGCAATGGAGATGCCATCGATGTAGTCCATCACCACCACGTGTTCGGTGCAGAGCTCGGTAAACGCACGTGGACAGGAAATGGCCGGCGTTGACGCGTGGAACGCATGGAATTCGTTGAGGTTGCGCGCCTCCATGAGGAAATTGGTCTCCTCACGAAACGACTGCCACAGCTCTTCGACCACATCGTGCAGGTTAACAAACTGATCGGTGCGCACAAAGTGCGACGCCAAGCGCACCAACGAACGCATAATATCGATATCCTGGGCCATCACCTGCTGCGCCCCGGGGCGCTGCACCTTGACGGCCACATCCTCACCACTTACCAGCCGGGCACGGTGCACCTGAGCAAGCGAGGCGCTACCCAGAGGATGCGGATCGATCGCGTCAAAAAGCTCGCCAAGCGCGTGGCCATACTCGGCCTCCAGACACTCAAGCACCACCTCATACGGCACGGGCTCCACGTCGGTGCGCAGACGCCTAAGCTCGTCGCAAAACCGTTGCGGCAAAATCTCAGAGCGATTGGCGAGAATCTGGCCCATTTTGACAAACATGGGGCCCAGCTCTTCAAGCAGGTTGCGCAGGCGCGCCGGCGTGATGTCGTTCCACACCTCGTATTTGCGCAGCAGGCGAAAAATCTCTGCAACGCGCTTGCGCCGACCGGCAAACGAGAGTTGAAAGCGCTCGGTATCGGCCATTGCCTCAGGCTCGCGCGGGAAAGCATCAACGGCATGCTCACGATGCCATGCAGAACCGGGAGCAGCCGCTGACGCGCCCGAGGACCTCTTGCCTACATCCTCGGCATCCAGAGATTCGTTTTTTGTCGTGGTGTTCTGCGTGCCGCTCGCCATGGGTTACCTAAGCGTCCTCTCCGCCTATTCGACATCTTCAGCCTCGGCTGAAGCAACAGAATCCGCAGGCGCATCATCCTGCGCATCAACGGATGCCGCCTCGTCGGTAGCAGGTTCTTGCGCTTCAACCTCCACCGTCACCGTTGCGTCGTCCACCGAATCCACCAGGTCGCGCACATGTGCCATAAACTCAACGCGCTCAGACATGGTAAGCGTGCGGGCGCGAGCCAAAATAAGCTCATCCAAGATGCGCTCAGCCACCGTGGAGCCCTTGGCGCCCAGGCGCTCGGTCACATCAGAGAACGCGCCACCCGCTTGCGTAAAGATGTCCTGCATGGAGCGGGCAAAATCGGGCGCCGGCTGCTCGCGGCGCACCTGCTCGCCCTTGGCGCTCAAGTCGTCGAGCACCTCCTTGCCCTTTTCGGCCGCGGTAGCCGCAGCGCCAATACCCACATTCAGCATATTGTTGATCAGGCTTTCAAAAGTGCTGGCCATACCTGCTCCTCACGATGGTGCCGGGCGCCCGGCGCATTGCAATATGTAGGAGTTGTACCCCGCCACGCGCCTTGGTATCCGCTTCCGTAAACGCAGCCACCGCACGCGAACACGCCCACGGTGGCTTCTACCAGCTTCTTTCCAAGTTGTTTTCTTGTGTTGGATGCCGACGCCTTAATTGTCGGACATCGCAAAACCGTTTTTCATAGCACAGCTTGTGGTGTAGAGCACCTTGGCAAGCACGTTATCGGTCTCGCGCTGCACGCGCTCAACCATGCGGTCGTTGGCTTCAGCCAAAAGATCGCTCACCTGCTCAGGGTTTGCCTGGGCCACCGCAGCATCCGTTTCGATAAGCATCGCATGGCCCGCCGCGCCAACCGCCTCCTGATAGCGCTCAATGTGTGCCGCGTTCTCATGGAAACGTGCATCGGCAAGTGCGGCGATGATACGGTTTGCCCAGTAGAAGCTCTCGGTGGTCACACGCTCCGTGGTGTTGGAGAGATACGCAGGCATACGGTCCACATTGCCATACAGCGGCACAAGCGCGTTGAACACGTTGGAGCCAAACGCCATCCACTGCACGCAACGGCAGCTCTCGGGAGCATAGGGGCGAATCTGCAGCACAGCAAGCTGGCCATTGCGGTTGATACCAATGGGGCGATACATGCTGCGCGTAGCCTCGGTGCCCATCTTGCCATAGGGGTCGTAGGGCGTGCCCTGGTAATGCGCGGAGAGCACGTACTTCACATCCTCGATGGTGAGCTTGCGCTCAGGCGTGCGCGCCCACGGAATGTTGTCGGACTCGGGCGTGAAGCTCGCACCCGGGCCATCCCAGCGGGAGCTCGGGTTCAAGAAGCGCTGCATATGCCAGGCGCGCGGCGTGTTGTACACATGGTCGGAATCGCTATGCGAGCCAAAAGCGTGGCGCGGGTTGAACACCGACGACACCGCACTCTCATCAGTCGAGGTGCCCGAGAAGCCCACGCTCGAGCCGCCCAGCGTAAGGTCGAGGTGGTGTGTGGCCATCCAGGAGCGAAGATCGGAGGAGGCCATGTGCTCGCGCTCGTCACCCTCGGCGTCTGCCAGGTCAAACGAGTCAATACCCAGCTGGTTCGGCATGGTCACATAGGCGTCATCCGGCACGCGCTTAGCAATCCAATGATGGCCACCAATGGTTTCGAGCCACCAAATCTCATCCACATCGGAGAATGCGATGCCATTCATCTCGTAGGTGCCGTACTGTTCAAGCAGCGCCCCCAGGCGGCGCACCCCGTCGCGGGCGCTCGTGGCGTAGGGCAGCACGAGCGTGACCATATCCTCCTCGCCAATACCGCCCGGACGCTCGGGCTCAAAGCCCTCCTCGCCCTCGGTGCCACGGGCGGGGCGGTACACCACAAGCGGATCGGCGCCCAGCACGCGCTCGTTTGAGGTGATAGTCTCGGTTGCCGTCATGGCAACGTTGCGCTCGTTGAAGCCGGCAGCCGCCCAGATGCCGTGGCCGGGCAGCGCATCGGGCACCGAGGTGTAGCGCATGGGCTCTTCGGGAAGCTCGATGGTAAGGTGGCTCTCCACGCTCTTGTATACGCGCGGCTGGTCTGCCGGCAGCACAACGTCCATGCGCTTGGGCTCAAACTGGCCGCTCGGCGAGTCCTCGTTGCGCGCAATGATGGTCGAGCCGTCGTAGCTCGCATGTTTACCGATGAGTATGGTGGTGCAGGCCATGGATACTCCTGTCTGGTTGATGATGGTTGGCTAGAAGGCGCACACGCCCGCAACCAATGTAGCACGGAAACACTGCGCGGGCCATGATGCACATCCCTGCGGCAAAGCCCCATGTTGTTGCAGGGCATCAACCCCCAGCAGCTCCCACAGGCAGCCGCCTGAGTGCCCGTTAGACAGCAGGCGGCTCGATGCCCAGGTGATCGAAGGCGACGGCAGTGGCGACGCGGCCTTGTGCGGTGCGCACGATAAGACCCCGCTGCAACAGGTAGGGCTCATACACGTCTTCGAGCGTGGCGGGGTCCTCGCCCACCGCACTCGCCAATGTGGTAAGACCCACAGGACGCCCGCGGAACGTTTTGACGAGCGTCTCCAGAATACGAATGTCCATCCAATCAAGACCCAGCTCGTCGATCTCGAAGAACTCGAGTGCCTCGCGTGCCGTTGCCAGATTGATTGAGCCACCGCCGCGCACCTGCGCATAGTCACGCACGCGTTTGAGCAGACGATTGGCCAAACGTGGCGTTCCGCGCGAGCGCGATGCAATCTCCTCTGCAGACTCTTGATCAATCTCGACATTCAAAATAGAGGCAGAGCGGCACACAATCTGGGCAAGGTCTTGCACTGAGTAATAGTCGAGCCTAAACGATATGCCAAAGCGATCGCGCAAGGGCCCCGTCAGCATGCCCGAGCGTGTGGTAGCACCCACAAGCGTGAAATGCGGAATATCAAGGCGGATGGAGCGCGCGGCCGGACCCTTGCCAATGACGATATCAAGCGCGAAGTCCTCCATCGCTGGATACAGCACTTCCTCAACCGTACGATTGAGACGATGAATCTCATCGATAAAGAGGACATCGCCCGGTTGCAGATTGGTAAGAATGGCAGCAAGGTCACCAATACGAGCAATCGCGGGGCCCGAGGTGATCTTGATCTGCGCCCCCATCTCGTTGGCCACCACCGTGGCCAACGTGGTTTTTCCCAAGCCCGGAGGACCTGAGAAGATCACGTGGTCAAGACACTCGCCACGACTCTGCGCCGCCTGAATGAGGATGCGCAGGCTATCCTTGATATGTCCCTGACCGCAATAGTCGTCCAGGCGCTGGGGACGAAGCGAACGCTCCACGTCCAAATCCTCGGAAGTGAGGTTGCCCGTGACAAAGCGATCGGTGGCGTCACCGGCAGTAGCCCTGTTTATGCGATTGCGTGGTTCGTCGTCCCACAGGTCATGAGACTCGTCCGCTTCCCACATCATGCGCCCATCCCCAGTCGCTTAAGCGCCGACGCAAGCAGATCCTCGGCGCGGCCATCGGTTGCCTCGAGCCCATTGAGCGCCAGGTCGGTCTCTTGCGGGCTGAAACCCATGGAAAGCAGCGCGGCGCGAGCGTCATCCAAGGCCGTGGTGTTCTCGGCAACAGTCCCCAGCGGCATCTGGCCGGCAAGCGGCGTAGCCGCAGCAGCCAAGCCGCGATCGTGTGCAAACACGCTTTTGAGCTCCAAGATAAGACGCTGCGCCGTCTTCTTGCCCACGCCGGGCACCTTGGACATGGTCTTCACGTCCTCGGCCATCACTGCCGTATAGAGCTGATCGGGCGAAAAGGTGGAGAGCACCGAAAGCGCCAGGCGCGCGCCCACGCCTGAAACCGCCACAAGGCGGTCGAACACGCTGCGTTCAGCTGCCGAAGAAAAGCCAAAGAGCGCAACGGCATCGCTGCTCACACGCATGCGGGTGTACAGCCGCACTTCGTCGCCAGCCTGGGGAAGCGCTGCCGCCGTAGTACCCGAAATGCCCACTTCATACCCTACGCCGCCCACATCTATGACGGCCTGGGACATGGTGGCTTCTAGCAGAATGCCTCGTAACTGCGAAATCATGCGTAGGGGTCGCCTTTCTCTTGAATGTAGCGGCCACCGGAGAGTGCGGCCGTGGTACTGAGATTCACATGACACACGGCACACGCCAACGCGTCTGCCGCATGATCGGGCCTGGGGTCGTGATCGAGGTGCAAGAGATTCCGCACCATATAGGTTACCTGCCGCTTATCGGCAGCTCCCGTGCCCACCACCGCCTGCTTGATTTGCATGGGCGTGTACTCGCCCACCTCAATGCCCGCAAACGAGCAGGCCACCAAGGCGGCACCTCGGGCATGTGCGGTGGGAATGGCAGAGCGCGTGTTGGCACCAAAGAAGATGCTCTCGATGGCGGCAACGTTAGGGTGATAACGATTGGCAACAAGTGAAAGCTCGTCAACAATCCGGCGTAGGCGCCAGGCCAAATCCAGATCGGCAGTGGTACGGATGCAACCATAGGCACGGCAGCGGCACGAGCCACGACGCTCTTCAACGATCCCCCACCCGGTATTGGCCAGACCGGGGTCAAGGCCCAAGACGATCATGGCACCCCTCCCTCGGCGCTACCTCAGGGTAGCAAACAGTCTCGAACACCTGTTCTAGAATAGCATGCACGCCGACTTTGCGCCATACCCATCACACAGCATATCTGCACTCAAGAGCAGCCGAGGAACACGTGCACAACGCTGCGCCCCGCGAACAGCCCTGCATTAGTTATCCGAGAAGAAGGGGAACCCGTGACCCGAAGGCATTTTGCCTGGCGGGAACGGCGGACGCTTGCCCTGCTGCGCAGAAGCGCTATGGGAATCCTCCCCCACCATGCGGTTGATGACGTCTTGCACCTGCTCCTCAAACTGCTTGAGGTTTTCCTGGATCTTGCGACGGCCCTCTTCAGAGCGCAGCTCATCAAGCTGTTCTTGCGTGAGGCCCAGCATCCCGCCGATGAAGCCCATCACCTCATCGCGCATGCGCTCGCCCATGTCCTCACCGCGCTCAGAGAGCCGGTCAACCTCCGCCTGCACCAAGCCAGCTATGGTCTTGGCCTCCTCGCCGTGCTTGCCCAAGTCAGACCAAGCCAGCGATGTTGGCCAGCAGCGCTCAGAGAACGAACGCCCCGAGACAATGGGAGTGGAGGGCAACATGCGACGTGCGTACTCGCCCTGTCGCACAAGCATGAGCAGAAGCGCCGTGGCCTCACGCTGCGTGGCCGCAAGCGGAAGCTCCTCAAAGGGCTTCATGCGGTCCACATGCGCCTCAAGTACGCCATCCACCTGAGCCGGCTCCAGCTGAGAAAGGGTCTGAGCTATATAGGCACTCCAATCGGTGTCATCCCAAGAGGGCGTCATGGCGCGTGCCAGAATCTCCCCAAGTGTGTGCTCCACAGCGTTGAGCGTCACCAAACGTGACGGCACCGCCTCGCCCGCACGATTGCGCATGCGCGCCAAGAATTCCAGCTCGGTAAGGTAGATGTCACCAAAGGGAGCAAACACTCCGTCAAAGCCACCTAGATGCGCCGGCGCCGCCAGCGCCGCCTCAGTTTTGGTAAGGGCGCTCACGGGAAGCGCGTGCTCTTGACGCGCCACATCCTCAAGAAAAAGCCCCTCGATGTGCTCGTGCAACCGCGGCGTGCTGGCCGTAGGCACATCGCGATCGGCCCAGAGCGAAAGGTCGGGCGCCTCGCGCTCAACAAGCGGAATATGCAGATGGGCGGCAAGGGTGCGCACAAGCTCGGCACGCTCGCGCTCCTCGGACTCTTGCGCGGGCGTGAACACGTTGGAACGCGCGGTAAACACGCCTATCACATTCCGAGGACCCAGGGCATCCACGCAAAGCGCCGCCGCAAGCGAGGAGGGCAGATCGCCGGAGAGGCGAAGCGCCGCCCGATGGCACCCACGCGCCCGAGCGGTATCGCGCACCGCCAGGCAAAGCCCCTCCCACAACCAGAGTTCGCGCTGGTACTGGGGCAGTTCGCGCCGCTCAACACAGGGAAGCTGCTCCCCGCGCCGCACCTCTTGCACCAGAAGCGCCTCTTCAAAACAGGGCGCGGCAGCAACAACGCGGCCGCCCTCGTCCATTACAAACGAGCCTCCCGTATACACCGCCTCGTCGTACGCGCCCACGGGTGCCATATAGGCAAGCCACACGCCCGAGCGCGCCACGTCCTCGGCAAAGTGCCCGTCTGCCACCGCGGCAACAGCCGCCGTCTCCTCGTCCACAACATCAAACGCATTGGCTTGGAAGTACACGAGCACGTCGCACCCAGGAGGCAGCAGGCTTATATCGCGGTGCATGTCAAAGGTAAGCGCCACGCGCACGCCCGCTATGTCAAACACCGGCGGCGCCCACGCCTCTCCCGAGGCGGGATCGTGACGCAGGGCAAACAGTGAGCGCACCGGCACCACATGGCCCCGATCGAGCACAAACACCTCAAGGAGCGCAGCGCCCTCGTAAGCCACCACCGCCGGCACAAGCGCCGCGATGTCCAACTGATCCAGTCGCTCGGCCAGCGCCGATAGAGCGCTTACCATATCGTGCTCAAAATCTTCAACCTCAATAAGCGACCCAGGGAGAATGCCCGCAAGCAGCGGAACCGGAACCGCCAGAAGGTCAGCTTCCTGCTCATGCGCCAGAATGGCCTGGCTCTCGATGCGCGCGCATACGCCCTCGATGTCTCCAAGTCGCATGTCAATCTGCGCAAGCGCAATCTTCATCGGTCACTCCTCCCCTCCCGCATGCTAAAAGGGCCGCCCGAAGGCGACCCCTCGCAAGTAAAACCTTACCGCAGCACCGCCCGCGTACGCTCGACGATTCGCCAGCGTCCACGCAAGCCCCTTCTCGAGCACATTGCATCCGGGCACACGGCACTGAGAACCTTAGAACGTCTTCTTCCACAGCCCATGCAGGTTGCAGTAGGCATACACCGTGCCCGACTTCACGCCGCCCGCAAAAAACGTTGCCGGCGTCTGACCAGGCTTAAGATGGTGCACCTCCAAGCGGCCATCGGCCTCAAGCGCAATCCACTCAATATAGTGATCCTCGAGCATAGGATGCTCCACCTCGCCCACCGTGGCGTGCACAATGTGACCGTCGCGCTGCAAATCAACCACGGGCACGTGCTTCTCTTGCGCGGCATCCGTGGCACCTGCCTCTAGGGGCGTGCATCCCGCTGGAACCGGAGACGAGGCATCGATCGTGGCGAATACGTTGCCTTCCGCATCAGTAAAAAAGAGCGCCATGGCTAATCCCTTCTCACCTATTGTTTCAATTTGATTCCTATTATGCCCGGGCCACGCAAGCGCTAATCGGTGTACGGCAACCCCACAAACGCAAGTACCTCCGCGCACATGCCGCATGAGCAGCACAAATGACCCACTGGCGACACAAGCCCCAAGGTCACGGCTCGAAAAGGACTCACCGCTTGCCTTTTCGTTCTTCGCATGCCGCACGATTCTCTATACAATCGACATATTGGAATCGCGCACGCCGCGCTGGCATTGTAGTCAGCCGCCCCTCAGCGTGTGCGGGAGAGGACGGTTTATGGGATTACGTTCTTGGCTGCGTGACCGCATCACGCACATGATGGGGGGAGGATCAAGCCGCAGGGGTCGGCCGCAAACCTCCGAGACGCCCGCTGCAGAAATGCTGGCGCCCGGGTGCCCCGCCTCGGAATGGGAGGAGCTGCCGGCGTATCTCCCGGTCGATCCGCATGAACATAAGGAAGCGTGCATCATTGCCGCTGCTATCGCTGCGGGAGATATGACCGAAAGCAACCTCGTTGTGCGCCGCATTTGCATCGCCAACCCCGAGCACCGGCGTGTGGCGTGTATTGCCACGGCGCTGGGCGCAGGTGCCCTTGAGACAAGCTCGTTTACGGTAAAGCGCATTTTCAAAAAGAAAGATATGGAGACCGAACATGCTGCGTAAATTCAAGATTTCCATCGACGGCACTCAGTATCTGGTGGAGATGGAGGAGATCGGCGCACCCGCCGCTGCTCCCGCACCCGTTGCCGCCCCGGCGCCTGCTCCGGCGCCCGCCCCTGCCGCCGCCCCGGCCCCAGCACCTGAGGCGGCCCCTGCCCCGGCACCCGCCGCTTCTGCTGAGGTTCCCGCGGGTGCGCACACCCAAGAGGCCCCCATGCCCGGCAAGATCATCGATATCCACGTTAACGTGGGCGATCGCGTAGAGGTGAACCAGCCGGTCATGGTGCTCGAAGCCATGAAGATGGAATCTGAGATTGTGGCCGAGCAGGCAGGAGCCGTCACCTCCATCAATGTTGCCAAGGGCGACATGGTGAACCCCGGCGACGTGCTCTTCAGCATCGAGTAGCAAGCCGGCGCACTGCTTGCGCGATGCGCTCGCTGCCATCCCTGCACACCACTCAACCTATGAGGTGACCTTGTGGACGTTTTGATTGAAGGAGCGTTGGCGCTCGCAGCCGAACCAGGCCGCATCGCCATGATGCTCATCGGCTGCGTGCTTATGTATCTGGGCATCAAAAAAGAATACGAACCCACGCTCCTCGTTCCGATGGGCCTGGGCACCATTTTGGTGAACATCCCCGGATCGGGCGTGCTTGCCACCGGCGGACAGCCCGGACCTTTCCAGGTGCTCTTTGATGCCGGCATCGAAACCGAGCTCTTCCCGCTTCTGCTCTTTATTGGCATTGGCGCCATGATCGACTTTGGCCCGCTGCTTTCTAACCCCTTCCTGCTACTCTTTGGCGCTGCAGCCCAGTTTGGCATCTTCTTTGTGATTATCATTGCCTCGCTTTTGGGCTTCGACATCGCCGACGCCGCCTCGGCCGGCATTATCGCCGCAGCGGACGGACCAACGTCGATCTTTGTGGCAAACTCGCTCGGGTCGAAATACATGGGCGCCATCATGGTTGCCGCCTACTCCTACATGGCGCTGGTGCCCATCATCCAGCCCATTGCAGTCAAGGCGGTCACCACCAAAAAAGAGCGCCAAATTCGCATGAAGTACAACCCGCGTGCCGTCTCCAAGACTGCAAAAATCCTCTTCCCCATCACCATCTGCGTGATCGCGGGCCTTGTTGCCCCCGATTCGTTGCCGCTCGTGGGCTTTTTGATGTTTGGCAACCTGCTGCGTGAGTGCGGCGTGCTCGACAATCTCTCTAACTCCGCGCAAAACGAGCTCGTGAACCTCATCTCCATCCTCTTGGGCCTCTGTGTTTCGGTGAAGATGGAGTACCACGACTTCCTGCAGGTTGATACCCTCATCATCATGGCTCTGGGCCTTTTGGGCTTCATCATGGACTCCGTGGGCGGCGTGATGTTCGCCAAGCTTTTGAACCTCTTCCGCAAGGAGAAGATCAACCCCATGATTGGCGCCGCGGGCATCTCGGCCTTCCCCATGAGCTCGCGCGTGATCCAAAAGCTCGCCACCGAGGAGGACCCTCAGAACTTCATCCTCATGCAGGCTGCGGGCGCCAATGTTGCCGGACAGATCGCCTCGGTTGTTGCCGGCGGCCTTATCCTCGGCTTGCTGCTCTAGAAAGGATCTTCCATGGCTGAAACCTTAAACATCGCGCTGCAGATCCTCGCTCTGGGCTGGGGCGGCATCTTCTTGGTGATGTTCATCATCTACCTTGTATCCCTCGCCCTGTCTCGCTTCTTCCCGCCTGAGGGCGACAACGCCTAAGGCACGCGCCAAAGGAGGTGCATACCCTGTGACCCGCACGATCCGCTTTATGGAAACCGTCCTGCGTGACGGCCAACAAAGCCACATTGCCACCCGCATGCCCATCGAGGACATGGTTCCGATTCTTGAAGACCTCGATAGCTGTGGATTTGAAACGCTCGAGGTGTGGGGCGGAGCCACCTTCGACTCCTGCCTGCGTTACCTCTCGGAAGACCCTTGGGAGCGCCTGCGCACCATTCGCTCCCACGTGAAGCACACCAAGCTGCAAATGCTTTTGCGCGGCCAGAATCTGCTGGGCTATCGCAACTACTCCGACGATATCGTCGAGGCTTTTGTGAAGAAGTCCGTCGAAAACGGCATCGATGTGCTGCGCATTTTTGACGCGCTGAACGACACGCGCAACCTCACCACCTCCATCCGCGCCGCCAAGGAAGCCGGCGGCGAGGTGCAGGCGGCCATTTGCTACACCACAAGCGATGTGCACACCATCCGCTACTTTGTGGGACTTGCAAACGAGATGGAACGCGCAGGCGCCGATTCCATCTGCATCAAAGATATGGCCGGCGTGCTCACGCCCGACGTGGCCTATGAGCTGGTGCGCGAGATCAAAGCCAACACCGATCTGCCGCTGCAGGTGCACACCCATGGCACCGCGGGCATTGGCCAGATGACCTACCTCAAGGCCGTTGAAGCGGGCGCGGACATCATTGATACCTGCATCTCGCCCTTTGCCGAGGGCACGAGCCAGCCCGCCACCGAATCGATGGCGCTTGCCCTCGAAGACCTGGGGTATCGCGTGAACCTCGATTCCGAGAAGCTCGATCACATTGCCAGCTACTTTATGCCCATCCGCGATCGCTTCCTGGAGAACGGCATCCTGAACCCCAAGGTGCTCTCGGTGGAACCCAAGGCACTTTTGTACAAGGTGCCCGGTGGAATGCTCTCAAACCTCATCAACCAGCTGCACGACCTGGGTTTGGACGACCGCTACGCCGAGGTGCTTGCCGAGGTGCCCCGCGTCCGTGCCGAGCTGGGCTATCCGCCGCTTGTGACGCCACTCTCGCAGATGGTGGGCACGCAGGCGCTTATGAACGTGCTCTCGGGCGAGCGCTACAAGATTGTGCCTTCCGAGATTAAAGATTATGTGCGCGGCATGTACGGACGCCCGCCGGTGTCCATCTCGAAGAGCATCAAGCAGCAGATTATCGGCGACGAGGAGGTTATCACCTGCCGCCCGGCTGACCTCATTGAGCCGCAGCTTCCACGCCTGCGGGAGGAAATTGCTTGCTACGCGCGCTCTGAGGAGGACGTGCTTTCGTACGCGCTCTTCCCCGAGCAGGCGCGCGACTTCTTGGGCCGCCGCGAAGACCCCTTCTACGACGTACCCGTGCAAGAGGTCAACGTCACCATCGATGTGCACTAAGCGGCGCGCTCGCCACCACAAGAGAGCGTTCTCATAGAACGACGGCCGGTCCTCAAGGGGCCGGCCGTTTGCGTTAGGGAGTTCCTTGGGTGCGCACGCCTATGGCATCTCAAGCAAGCTCACGCGCCTGAGATCGAGCGGCTCGCTGTGAGCACTACGCACGCCCTTCATGCACCGGGCGCATGGAGACCTGCGAGGCGTCGAAGACCTCCACCTTGCCATCAATCTCCACGCGTGCACGGCCCCAGCCATCAACACCCACAAGCACGCCCTCCTCGTGAATGGGGAACGGTGCCCCCTCGGGCGAATAGAGCACCACTTCTTGATCCATATAGGCCAAGAACTGATGGTAGGCATCCATAACACCCGTGAGCGGAAGCGCAGAAGCACCCGCCTCAAGCGAGCGCTCCGTCCATTCCTCCACCGAAACAAGGATGCCCTCGCGGATAAGCTCGGCCAGCTCGTCAACCTCGGGCAGCATCACGCCATCGGGCAGGCACCGCACGAGTCCCACCACGGGAAGCCCGCCATCGGGACGCTCCACGCGCGGCGTGCGATAGTTAATTCCGAGACCACATACCGCAAGTGGACGCCCCGCAGAACGGCTTACCTCCACGAGGATGCCGCCAAGCTTGCCCTCATCAACCACGATATCGTTAGGCCATTTGAGTCGCACGCTCTTGCATCCCAGGTGGTAGAGGGTGTGAGCCACACCCACACCGCACGCCACGGGAAGGCCGGGCAACAGCCGATCGGGCACCTCGGGCTTGATGAGCACCGAGAGATAGAGGCCGCCCATAGGTGACGACCACACATGCGTGCGCCGGCCCTTGCCTGCCTTTTGCGCACGAGCGCGCAGGGCCTCACCATGGGGCGCACCAGCGCGAGCGCGGGCCATAAGCTCATCGTTGGTAGACCCCACTTCGTCAAGCACGATGATCTTGTTCAGGCTTCCCGACTCAAATGCGCTCATGGTATAACCCTCCTCCGCCCGCGGTGCAGGCGACGTAAACACACGGCTATACCAGCGATTGTAGCCCGCACGCGCAGGCTCGTTGCGTCCATTCCGGCAAGCGGCGGCAGTGTGCGCCAAGCGGAAGTGGCGCGGCTGCGAAAGGGACCGCCCATATGAGGCGGACGCACATGGCAGAAGCGTGCGCCCAACCCTTGTTCAGCGTCTTCTAAAACGTGACGTTGCCAAACTCGGAGAGCTTAAGCTCCGGGTTGTGCTCCACCGCCCAGTCCACATTCCACGGACTCGTAAACAGCAGGAGCTTGCCGCCACGCATGTCCTCAACCCGCAGGGTATCGCGCGTAAGGTTAAGCGCCTTCACGTCGATGGAATCCGGGTCGTTGGCAACCCAGCGAATATCGGAGTAACCCAGCGGCTGGCGGCGTACCTCCACCCGATACTCACTCTTAAGACGTTGTTCGAGCACGTCAAACTGAAGCTCGCCCACCACGCCCACAATCACGCTTTCCATGCCGGCGCCCAGTTCGCGGAAAATCTGGATGGCACCCTCCTGCGCAAGCTCCTCCATGCCCTTGATGAACTGCTTGCGCTTCATGGTATCCACCTGCGAGACGCGGGCAAAATGCTCGGGCGCGAACGTGGGGATGCCCGCATACTGCACGCGACATTTACCGCCGCAGATGGTATCGCCGATGGAGAAGATGCCAGGATCAAAGAGGCCCACGATATCGCCGGCATACGCCTCGTCAACGGTGGCGCGGTCGTCGGCCATCATGGCAGTGCCCGTGGCGAGCTTAATCTTGCGGTTGCCCTGCATATGCCAGGCGTCCATGCCACGCTCAAATTTGCCCGAGCAGATGCGCACAAAGGCGATGCGGTCGCGATGGTTGCGATCCATGTTGGCCTGGATCTTAAACACGAAGCCCGTGAAATCAGGCGCCGTCGCCTCAACCTGCTCGCCCGTGAGCGCATCGGTATGCGGACCCGGAGCCGGCGCGTAACGCAGGAAGTCCTTCAAAAACGGCTCAACGCCAAAGTTGGTGAGCGCCGAGCCAAAAAACACGGGCGAAAGTTTGCCGGCGCGCACAAGGTCAAGGTCAAACTCGTCGGCCGCACCATCCAGAAGCTCGATATCATCCATGAGGGAGCGGTGATTCTCGGGGCCGATGAGCTCATCGAGCGCAGGGTCGCCCAGCGTAGCCTCAATCTCGGCCACCTTCTTAGCCGCATTCGCACGACCATCGCCCTCAAAGGCGAGCACGTGGCGGCTCGCGCGGTCAAACACGCCGCGGAAGTTGCGTCCCGAGCCAATCGGCCAGTTCATGGGACAGGTGCCAATGCCCAGAACCTCTTCAATCTCCTCCATGAGCTCAAAGGGATCGCGAATTTCGCGGTCGAGCTTGTTCACGAAGGTGAAGATGGGAATGCCACGCAAGGCGCACACGCGGAAGAGCTTTACCGTCTGGGCCTCAACGCCCTTGGCGCCGTCGATGACCATCACAGCCGCGTCCGCCGCCATAAGGGTGCGGTAGGTGTCCTCCGAGAAGTCTTGGTGGCCCGGGGTGTCGAGAATGTTGACGCAGCACCCGTTGTAGGTGAACTGCAACACCGAGCTTGTAACCGAAATGCCGCGCTGCTTCTCGATATCCATCCAGTCCGAGACAGCATGTTTGGCGCTGCTCTTGCCCTTAACAGAACCGGCGGCCTGGATGGTGCCGGTATAGAGCAGGAGTTTCTCGGTAAGCGTGGTTTTGCCCGCGTCGGGGTGCGAGATGATAGCAAAGGTACGACGTGAGGCAATGGAGTCGGCAAGGCTCGGCATGAACATCCTTTCGATTGAAAACCTCACGTATTGTAGCGGCAAACCCTACCGACCGGCACGCCGGACACCGCGATTCCGCACATGCGACAATCGCGTGCGGTTGATGTGTATCTTGCCGCCTTGCGTCTGCCGTTATGCCAGTGGCTTCTCGGCACACGTTGCCCAAAACGTAGGGATGCCCAGCTCGTGCAGGCGCCCTTCACCACCGGTGTCCTCGTACAGGTCAACAATGCGCAGCCCCGCCAGAATCTGCCCGCGAATCTGCTCGTCAAGCGTGTGCGAGAACTGCATGCCCCACTCCCAGCCGTCTTCAATCCATGAGTCAATAATGCGCGCATTGAGGTCGGTGTAGGAAGCGCCCTCGGACGCAGCACCCCCGTTTTCGGCTGTAACACCTGCCTTGTTGAGAAAACCGTGCCGTGGCTCGTTCATAGTGCCTCCCAAACTCCATGTTGTTGCGGGCTCAGTATGCCGCACGCCTTCAGCAAGCGCAAATCGTACAGAAGGCCCGCCGAACCAAGTCCGCCCCCGTTGCACCTCGCCTAAGGCATGGCCTTGCATCGCGCGCGGCAGCCCCGCCAGAGCGTATTATAGAAATGTTGTCACAGCTGGATGGGAGTGCTCATGTCTTCATGCCCAATAAGCCGCCGCGGCGTTGTAAGCCTTGGGCTCACCATCCCCCTGGCGTTGCTGACGGCGTGCTCCCCCACAGACGCTGCCTCTTCTCAAGCTGGTTCGGGAGACTCCTCCCCAAACGTTGCGTCCCATACGTTTCGCAACCCAGACCTTGGGTGCGGCTTCTTTGAGCCCACCGCATCGCTCGAGCTTGCCTATGCCCAAAGCTTTACCGTGGACTACTATGAGGGCGGCTTTGCCCTCATCTGCGTCATCACAGGCGAGCGCTTCTTGGTGATTCCCGCCGGTAAGGATGTGCCCTCGGAGCTTGCACCCGATATCCAGCCCATTCAGCTGCCGCTCCAGAACATCTATCTGGTCTCCACGAGTATGATCTCGCTCGTCGATGCCGTTGGCGCGCTGGACGCGGTGGGCATGACATCTGTCACCGCCGAGGCGAGCCCCAATGAACGGCTCACCCAGCTCATCAACGATGGCACGGTGGTGTATGGCGGCCGCTACAGCGCACCCGACTACGAGCTCATCACCGCAAGCGGCTGCACCTTCGCGTTGGAAAACACCAAGCTCAATCACGTGCCCGAAGTGCGCGACAAGCTTACCGAGCTCGGCGTTACCGTGTTCTGCGAGCAGTCGAGCAGCGAGCGCGAGGCGCTCGGACGCCTGGAATGGATCAAGCTCATCGGTGTGTTGTTTGAACGCGAGAATGAGGCTCAGAGGCACTTTGATGCTCTTGCTGAGCGCATCACCACCATTGCCGCGCAGGCTCCCACCAACAAAACCATCACGTTTTTCTACGTGAACGAAGACGGCGCGATTGCCACGCGCCGCGCGACCGATTACTTTGCCCAGATGGTTGAGCTGGCGGGTGGCACCTATAAGAGCTTTGACCCTGACGGGGGCGATGCGGCGAGTGGCGAGACGGATGGCTCGGGCAACACCTCATCCGTGCAGCTTGTGGTGAACCTCGAAGAGTTCTACGTGCGGGCGCAAGAGGCCGACGTGATGGTCTACAACACCACGGTGGACGAAAGCGTAACGAGCATGAGCGATCTCGTGGCTAAAAACGCCCTGCTGGCCGACCTCAAGGCGGTGCAGGCGGGCGCCGTCTGGGCCTGCGACCACGAGATGTACCAGCAAATTGCCAGCATGGACGCCATTATCGGCGATATACGCTCAGCGCTTCTGGATGAAGAGCCTGCCGCAGGCTTTCTCTGGAGGCTCCCGTAATGCGCAGCCCGAAGCTCAACATGTCAGGCGGCGCCGCGCCCGCAAAAGCAAACGCCGCGGCAAGCGCCACGCGCTCGCGGCGGGCAATTGTTGTCGCAACCCTCCTTACCTGCGCGCTCGTGGCCCTCATGCTAGCAAGCCTCTGCACCGGATCTGTTCCCACCACACCGGCTGACGTCGCCGAGCTGCTCCTGGGCGGCGGTGCCGAAACGGCTCGGCGGGTACTCTGGGAGATTCGCCTTCCCCGTGTCCTCACCGCCACGCTCCTTGGTGGGGCACTCTCGCTCTCGGGCTTTCTGCTCCAAACATTCTTCGCCAACCCCATCGCTGACCCCTTTGTGTTGGGTGTTTCCTCCGGTGCGCGCTTGGCCGTAGCTCTCGCCATGATTGTGGTACTTGGCGGCAATCACGTCATGAGCTCGTGGCTCTCGGTTGCCGTAGCACTTGCGGGATCGCTTGCCACCATGGGCATCGTACTTGCCATTGCGCGCTTTGTGCGCAGCCAAAGCACACTTATCGTCGCGGGTGTCATGGTGGGTTCTGCCTGCTCAGCCGCCACCAACTTCTTGGTGGCGTTTGCCGACGACACGAGCATCGTGAACCTACACAACTGGTCGCAGGGCAGTTTCTCGGGAGCCTCCTGGCCCGCGCTTGCGCCCATCGTGCTTATCGTGATCACACTTTCCCTCGTGGTGTTTGCGCTTTCCAAGCCTCTCGGAGCGTATCAGCTGGGAGAGGGATATGCACAGAGCGTGGGTGTGAACGTGCGCGCCCTACGGCTCGTAATCGTACTCGTATCGAGCGTGCTCTCGGGATGTGTGGCCGCCTTTGCGGGACCCATTTCGTTTGTGGGCATAGCCGCACCGCACCTGGCCCGTATGGCCGTAGGCTCCTCAAAGCCCCTGCTCGTAATACCCGCCTGCTTCCTCATGGGCGCGGTCTTTTGCTGCGGATGCGATCTGGTGGCGCGTACGCTCTTTGCTCCCGTGGAACTCTCGGTGAGCGCCGTCACTGCCGTGGTGGGTGCCCCCATCGTCATCGCCCTCATGTTGAGGAGGCGGATGCCGTAATGACAGCGCATTCCGTTTGCCCTGCAAACAAGCCGGGCGCCGTTGCGTCGCAGGCACCGGCTCTTGTCACGCACGACCTTGCCGTCGGCCACGGCAAGCGGCCACTCGTGCGCGGCATCAACCTCACCGTGATGCCAGGAAGCATCACCGTGCTCATCGGCCCCAACGGTTCGGGCAAGACCACCATCCTCCGCACGCTTTCGGGCCACCTGCGCCCGCTCGCCGGCAACATCGAGCTCGTGGGCATGCCGCTCGCTGCCCTCTCAGCCGCCGAGCGCGCGCAAACCCTCGCGGCACTCTTCTGTGAGCGCCCCAAAACTAACCTGCTGAGCTGCTACGAGGTGGTAGAAGAGGGTCGCCATCCCTACACCGGACGCCTGGGTGTGCTCGGTACAGACGACAGCACCGCTGTGCGTGCGTCGCTTGAGGCAACAGGGACCTGGGACATAGCAAACCGCGACTTCGCCCATATCAGCGACGGCCAACGGCAGCGCGTGCTGTTGGCGCGCGCCCTCTGCCAGACGCCGCGCGTGCTTCTGCTCGATGAGCCCACAGCACATCTCGACATTCGCGCCGCTCTCGACATGCTCACGCTGCTCCGCCACAAAGCGCACGAAAGAGGTATGGCCATCGTGATGTCACTCCACGAGATTGACCTGGCGTACAAGGCGGCAGACCAGGTGGTATGCATCCGAGACGGCGCGGTCCAGCGCGTGGGAACTCCCGACGAGGTTATGACGGCGCCGCAGGTCGAAGGCCTCTTTGACCTTGAGCCGGAAACGTACAATCCCCTCTTTGGCAGCATGGAGCTTGCGCGACCCGCGGGACCACCGCAGGTGTTTGTGGTGGCAGGCGGTGGCACGGGCACAGCCTGCTTCCGCGCGCTCGCACGCGCCGGCATCCCCTTTGCCGCGGGCGTCTTGCACGCAAACGATGCAGACACCCTGCTTGCTCAAGCACTCGCCACGCAGGTTGTAGCGGAGAAGGCCTTTGAACCCGTGAGCGATGAAGCTCTTGCCCAGGCACGCACCGCGCTGCGCAGCTGCGAGCACCTCATCTGCTGCCTCGATACGTTTGGCACGGGAAACGCACGCAACGCCGAACTCCTTGATGAGGCGCAGCGCCTTGGCATGCCCGTGTTCTCAAACGCTGCAGCATACCTCTCCTGGCGCGATCGCCGCGAAGCGTGACGCAGCGCACCCAAGGCCCGCCCTTATAGAGGGCCGGCTCCAAGCACCTCAGCCTCAGAAGCCCCTGGTGATGCTGACGGCTTGCGCCTCCGCGCTATATCGTCGCTTCGTCCGCCTCACAGATGCGCACGTCGGCCTCGAAGAACGCTTGGAGCGCCCGCGTGGCAAGCGTCACGTCGCGCGTGCCCGCCGTCTCGAAGGCGGAGTGCATCGCAAGCTGCGGACAACCCACGTCGACCGCATGCATGCTCACCTGCATGTTGGAGAGATTGCCCAAGGTGGAACCGCCCGCCATATCGCTGCGGTTCGCAAACGTTTGCAGCGGCACGCCCGCGCGCCGGCACACCGCCGTGAAGACCGCGCGGCTGAAGGCATCCGTGCAGTAATGCTGGTTCGCAGCCTCCTTGACCACCAACCCGCCGTTCAGGCGGCAACCATTTTGCGCGTCGTGCTTCTCGGGGTGGTTAGGATGCACCGCATGGGCGTTGTCGCAGCTCACAAGCATGGACTTTGCCACCGCGCGGCGGTAGAGCTCGGGTGTGAGGCCAAGCGATGCCGTGAGGCGCTGCAGCACGTCGGCAAGCAGCGTGGACATGGCGCCCTGCTTGGTGTTGGAGCCCACCTCTTCGTTGTCGAAGCAGCAGTACACGGTCACCGCGGAGGGGTTCTCGGCAGCCAAAAACGCCTGGAGCGAGGTGAACGCACACATGAGGTCGTCGAGCCGCGGTGAGGAGACAAACTCCCGCGCCGCGCCCCACACGCACGGCCGTTGTCTGTTCACCAAGAAGAGGTCGCGTGCGAGAACCTGCCCAGGCTCGACATCGGCAGCCTGGGCCACCAGGCGTTCGATATCGTCCACGGCGAGCACTCCAGCCGAGACGAGCGGGCAGAGGTCCGTGGCACGGTTGGGGGCAAAACTGTTGTTCATGCCGCGGTCGAGATGAATGGCGAGGCTGGGGATGATCGCCACAGGCTCCTCGAGCGCCACAAGACGGCTCTCCACGCGCTCGCCCACCTGCACCAGCACACGGCCCGCGAGCGAGAGGGGCCGGTCGAACCAGGTGTAATCAATCATGCCTCCATACGCCTCAACGTCAAGGCGCAACGACCCCTCGGGGCCATCGAGCGCAGGCACGTGCTTCACCTTGAAGGTGGGCGAGTCTCCGTGGGCGGCGGTAAGCTGGAAATGGAAACGCTCGGGGTCGAGAGCGTCCTCCCCCACCCGAAACGCAATGACGCTCGACGCGTTGCGCACCACGTAGCAGCGCGATCCCGGCGCGACTGTCCAGGCGTTCCCCTCGTTGAGGCGCGTGAAGCCCGCCGCATCCAGTCGACGCGCAATCGCCGCTGCGGTGTGGAACATGCTCGGGCACTCCTGCACAAACGCCAAGAGCTCGTGCGCCGCCGCAACCTCCTCGTCCGTCGCGGGTGTCGCGACCCCGTCTACCGCCGCCTGCTGCCTATCCTCTGCCATGAAAACCACCCCTCGTTGTGTAGTCTCAGCCCATGGTACCCAAACGAGCGGTCATGCGTCATCCATACGACGCGTGGTGTTGGCGAGCGTGTATAAAACGATAAGGAAAAGCCACATGCCCCGCGCGTTACGGCAGGTCGTTGCCGGCGGCGAGGTAGAGATCCCACCACTCTTGGCGCGTGAGCTCGATATCAGTCACGGCAGTGATGTTGCGTACGCAATCAAGGTCGAGAAACGTTTGAAACAATTGAAACGTAAACAGTGTGCGTGCTCATGGTAAACAGACTCTAAACCTGTAACCATTTGCCTATTACCCTTCGCCGTTGAGCGCCGCTCCAAACATGCTGGCCCTCTTTTCAATACGATTAAGTAACGTTGTCCCCTGGTTGTCTGAGAGGTTGTTCAAATGGATAGGCGATCTTTTTTGAAAGCACTCGGTGGAGGTCTTTTATTGGCTGCAACCAGCCCAATAAGCAGTGCATATGCAAATGAGAAGGGTTTTGGAACATTATTCAGATGGCAGAATAGATGGAGTAACCGACAATTACCAATGCGGACCTGGATTCGAGAAATTTGCCATCGAGAAGGGCAAGCGTGTAAGTTGCTCTTATAACAGCACCACCTCATATTGGACTCTGGCAGGGCACATAGACGCGTCGCGCTGGGTGATTGTTCATATGGGCATTAATAACGGTTCAGAAGTTGGCCACTCAATGGCTGCTTTTGGCTATGCAACGTTAGTGAGAAAGACATCCGGGTCCAACTTGCTCTATTGTCTTCACGTGTGGGATGGCTGGAATGCAGAAAGGTATCTTATTGTTGAACCAAGTCAGTTCACATACATCAGTAACACTGTTATTTCTTTCTAGCGCACATAAACGTTTATTCGCTGTCCTAGCTGCAGCCCTGCTTTTGGGATGCATGTGGCTTTTGATGGCTACTAATACGCCGCCCACTACAAGCGGTTATTCACCCATAAGCGGAAACGCAACGGTGGATCTGGTAAATCAGCCAGAAGGCGCTGTCTACCTACGTGACATTGAGTACTTGCGCCCGCCCGACGGTTATTCTCAAAGCGACCTTTCCCATCCCATCAAGCTTGTTTTTCCAGAATACGAGGAAGAACTTGAGCTCACGGGATATACGAGCGATTGGGATATTGGATCACGCGTGACGTTTTACGCCGATACGGTACCAATTAAGGATTGGATTTTTTTCGGACTTTCCATAGGAAAAGAGGAGCAAACCGCACCCGGAACTATATCTACGGCACTCGACAATTCATAATCACGTTATCCCTTAACAAGCGCGCAGGCTCCGGAACATTGTGCTCCGGGGCCTGCGCGCTACCGTTACGGCAGGTCGTTGCCGGCGGCAAGGTAGAGATCCCACCACTCTTGGCGCGTGAGCTCCACCTCGGTGGCCGTCGCTATATTGCGAATGCGGCTGGGCGTCATCGAGCCAGGAATGACCTGAATCTTTGAGGGGTGCCGCAAGATCCAGGCCGTCGCAATCGTCTCCTTGGCCACACCATGGCGGGCGGCGATGGCGGCAAGCAGGGCGTTGAGCTGCGGGAACTTATCGTTATCGATGAAGCAGCCCTTGGAAGCGCCGTACTGGAAGGGGCTCCACGCCTGAAGCGTCATGCCACGCAGCTGCGAGTACGAGAGCACATCGCCGCTCTCCGCGGTGGTACCGGCGTCTTCCATATTGGTGTGCAGCTGTGAGCGGATCATGCTGCTGTGCATGAGGCCAAACTGTAGCTGGTTTACCTCCAGGTGGTCGCTCAACGCACTCTGCAAAAGCTCCACCTGCCAGGGACCCATGTTGCTCACGCCAAAGTGACGCACCTTGCCCTTTGCCTTGAGCTCGGTGAAGGTGTCGGCGAGCTCCTGCAGGTCCGCCAGCGGGTCGGGACGATGGAGCAACACGAAGTCCACGTAGTCGGTTTGCAGAAGCTCAAGCTCCTGGTCGAGGGCGGCGATAAGGTGGTCGTGCGTGAAGTCGTAACGCTTGGCTGCCTTCGCTTTGGGGTCAATGTAGATACCAAACTTGGTTTGCAAAAGCACGCGATCGCGCTCGACGCCCAGCTCCCGGAGCGCCTTGCCCAGCACCGACGAGCTTTTGCCGCGCCCGTAGATATCCGCCGTATCGATGAAGTTGATGCCGCAGTTGAGTGCCGTGTCGAGCACATGGCACGCTTGCTCAACGCTTTTGCCGGCAAGGCGCATCACGCCGAGCGCCACCCGGCTTGCCGAAACGCCAGAACGACCAATCTCTTGGTACTGCATAGGTCCCCCTTTGCGTGGACGACGGTATATATGCATTGAACCATTGAGCTGGCGTCCCCATGCCCGGAACACGCCGAGGTGTGCGGAAGCGTCGGCAAGCGGGGCGCATGCGTGAAAACGCATGCGCCATCAGCCTAAATCACCGTCACGCGGCCCTTGTTGCCCACGATAGCCTTTGTCTCGGCGAGAAGCGCAATCGAGCGCGCGTTCACGCGGGCCGGGATCTCGGCGCGCATGGTCTGCCCGTCGCTCTGCTCGATGAAGAGCTCCACACGGTCGCCGCCCGGGTTGGTGCTGAGCACCGTGGCGAGACGCGCCATATTGCCCTGCGAGAACCGCGAGCTGGGAATCATGACCTCAAACACGCGCGGGCGGTTGGACTCCTCATTGAGCTCAAGCGCTACGACCTCCTGGGCGATGATCTGGTCGCCGCGGTCACTGCGCTCCACCTTGCCGCGCACGCGAATGAAGGCGTCCGAGAGCACGGCACCCGTCTCGGGATCGGTCTCGCCATAGAGGAAGCTCTCACACTCCTTATAGACCTTGGGGAAGATCACCACGGTGGCCTCCCCTTCCATGTCTTCCAGACGCACGATGGCCATAGGGTCACCGTTTTTGGTGACGCGTTTGGAAACCTCGGCAACCATACCGGCAAACCAGAATGGCTTGCCCTCGGGAATGGCCTGGTTCACGGTACCTTCGCCACCCGGGACCGCCACTTCGTAGCCCGTATCGATCTGCGAGAGCGAGAACTCGCGTGCCTTGCCGAGCGCGTACTCATAGGGCCGGAGCGGATGGTCAGAAACATAGATGCCCAACACGTCGCGCTCGGCGGAGAGCTTCATGTGGCGATCCCACTCCTGGCCATCGGGCTCGGGCACGGTGACCTCAAAGCCCGACCCCTCCACATCGCCAAAGAGGTCGAAGAACGAGGTCTGACCACTCGCGCGATCCTTCTGACGCTTAGCCGCGGCATCGATGATGTTCTCGGGGTTCGTCTTGTCCACGAAGCTCATGAGCTGGCGACGCGGGTAACCGGTGGAGTCGAAGGCACCTGCCTTGATGAGCGCCTCGATCACACGGCGGTTAGCCTGGCTTGAGTCCACGCGGTCCACGAAATCGTGCAGATTCTTAAAGGCGCCACCGCGCGTGCGTTCCTCGATGATGGCCTGCGCCACACCTTCGCCTACGCCGCGGATACCCGCAAGACCAAAGCGCACACCCTCGGCCGTTGCCGTGAATTCCTTGCCCGACTCGTTCACATCTGGTGGCAATACGGGGATGCCGTCGTGACGACAAGCCGAAACGTAGTGCACGATCTTGTCGGTCTTGCCTGTGTAGGAGGTAAGCACGGCCGCCATGTACTCATGCGGATAGTGCGCCTTCAGCCAAGCCGTCTGCATAACCAAGATGGCATAGCCGGCGGAGTGCGACTTGTTGAAGGCGTAGGAGGCGAATTCAAGCACGTCGTCCCAGATGCGCTGGGCCGTCTCGCGCTTGTAGCCATTGCGCTCCGCACCGTTCATCCAGTGGTCGTAGATGGTCTCCTCGTGCCCATCCTCCCAGGTGAAGACCTGCTCGGTGAGCATCTTGATCTTCTTTTTGGCCACAGGCTTGCGGATACGGCTGTCCGACTCGCCCTTGGAGAAGCCGCACATCTCAACCGAGATGTTCATAACCTGCTCCTGGTAGACCATGGTGCCGTAGGTCTCGCCCAGGATGTCGTCCAAGCGCGGGTCGTAGGAGACAGCAGGTTCCTTGCCGTTCATACGGTTGATATAGGACGACACCATGCCTGCGCCCAAGGGACCCGGGCGGTAGAGGGCGATCAATGCCACCACGTGCTTGTACTCGGTGGGCTTCATGTTTTTGATCGTGGCCGTCATGCCCGCAGATTCGATCTGGAAGACGCCGGCGGTGTGACCGGTCTGCATGAGTTTGAAGATCTCGGGGTCATCGAAGGGAATCTCGTCGGGGTTGATGTCGATGCCGAAATTCGCCTTGATGTTGGCCTTGGCCTTGGAGATAACGGTAAGCGTGCGCAGGCCCAGGAAGTCCATCTTCAAGAGGCCCATGTCGGCCACCGTATGACCTTCGTACTGGGTGATCTCCACGCCGCCCTTGGTGTCGAGCTTGGTGGGCACATGCTCGTTAACCGGATCGCGGCAGATGAGCACGGCGCACGCATGCACGCCTTCGCCGCGCGTGAGGCCCTCGATGGAGAGGGCCGCGTCGATGATGCGGCGGGAATCGTCATCGGTGCGATACGCCTCAGCAAAATCGGGATTGTAGTTTTCCTCTTTGCCCTCAACGCGCTCGAGCACCTGCTTGAGCTTAACCGACGGGTCGCTCGAGATCATCTTCGAGAGGCGCTGGCCCATGTACACGGGGTAGTCGAGCACGCGCGCCGCGTCGTTGATGGCCTGCTTGGCCTTGATGGTGGAGTAGGTGATGACGTGCGTGACCTTCTCCGAGCCGTAGAGCTGGCGAACATGCTCGATCACCTCGAGCCTTCGCTCATCGTCGAAGTCCATATCGATATCCGGCATCTCGGTACGTTCGGGCGAGAGGAATCGCTCGAACATGAGGCCGTTCGAAAGTGGGTCGAAGGTGGTGATGTCCATGGCGTACGCAACAAGGGCGCCGGCGGCCGAGCCACGGCCCGGACCCACGCCGATGCCGTTTTGCTTAGCCCAGCGCACGTACTCTGCCACGATAAGGAAGTAGGCGGCAAAGCCCTTGTCGCAGATGACCTTGTATTCAAACTCAAAGCGCTCTTTAACCGAAACGCCGCCAATTACCTGCGTCTCCCAGTCGGGCCCATAGCGCTTGGCAAGACCCTCTTCGCACTCGCGCCTAAACTGACTCTCGTGCGTCTCGCCCGGATCAAGCAGCGGGTAGCGCGGCAAGATGATCTGGCCCCACTCAAGGGTAACGTTACACTTCTCGGCAATCTCGAGCGTGTTGTCGCAGGCCTCGGGGCAATACGGGAAGAGCGCGCGCATCTCTTCCTCGGCCTTCATGTAAAACTCCGACCCCGTCATGCGGATGCGGTTGGGGTCGTCCACCTTGGAGTTGGTGCCGATGCACATCATGATGTCCTGCACCGGCGCATCATCACGCGTGAGGTAGTGGAAGTCGTTTGCTGCGATAACCTTGCAGCCCACCTCCGCGGCAATCTGGATGAGCTGTCGGTTGATCTCTTCCTCGGTGTTGCCACGCTCGGTGGTGATACCGTGCTCCTGAATCTCGATGTAGAAGTTGCCCGGTTCAAAGAGATCGCGGAACGTGGTTGCCCAGCGCAGCGCCTCGGCAGGGTTGCCCTGGTCGAGATTGCGCATGATAGCGCCCGAAAGGCAAGCCGAGGTGGCGATAATGCCTTCGCGATGACGACGCAGGTTGTCGAGGGTCACACGCGGCTTGTAGTAAAAGCCCGAAACCGCCGCCTCGGACACAATCTGCATGAGGTTAACGTAGCCCGTGTGATTACGAGCAAGCAAGATCATATGGTAGAGCTCGGGCTTGCGATCGCGCGCCAAGGTGTCGTCGGGCGTGAAGTACACCTCGCAGCCAAAGATGGGCTTGATCACCGGCTTGGGGCGCGCGGTATCGAGCGAGCCCGTTTCGTCCCAAACGGCACGATCGTGCTCCCATTGGGCACGAGCGCGCTCGTTTTCTGGCGCCTCACCGAACTCCCCGTTTGCAAACGCCTCTTTGTCGTGCTTCCACTGACGAAAGTCTGGAGCGGCGTTGTTGACCGCATCACACGCAAGACCCAGCTCGGGAATGCCGTACATATAGCCGTGATCGGTGAGGGCAACGGCAGGCATGCCCAGCTCAACGGCGCGCGACACCATATCTTTCACACGGGTGGCGCCGTCGAGCATGGAGTATTCAGAGTGGTTGTGCAGATGAACGAAGGCCATCGAACGTGCTCCTTGTGCTCGGTTGGTAGACCTGCATTCTACCGCAGAGCCCGGACACCGCTTGCCTTAAGACCGCACCCGCGTAAGGCCCACACGCGCCCGGGTGCCACGAAGCCGTAGCGCAGCGTCTCCCTAGGGAGACGTCGTGCGGGCCTATGTCCTCTATTCCTGCTCAATCTCCTGGGCCTTGCGGGCTGCGATCTCGTTGTTCTTGCGCCGCTCGCGCACCGCCTTCTCGATGGAGGAGATGGTCTGCTTGGCGCGGGCCTGCAACTTGCGGTCGTAGTTCATGCGCGTAAGCCGGTAGACGAGGCCTCGCTGCGGCGTGGTGGGCACGAACTCCTCCGTATAGGTGAGGTCGCATCCGCCGTTTTCACTCGGCTCAAGCTCGTAGCGGATGGTATTGGTGCCCGTGCCGTAGGTGAAACGCGCCTCGTACACCGCCGGGCGGCGGAAATGTTTGATCTTCACCTTCATGGGCACCTGATGGCGCCCGTTGGCCACCTTCTTGGTGTAGCGGTACCCCTGCAGATGCGCAGGGTTAACCTGTTTTCCCGTGGCGTTCTCAATGTCTGAGAGCACGTTCTCTTCCAAGATGTCAAAAAACTCATCAGGGGTAACATCCA
>DHKFC23501__coassemble_1137_pt1 | contig 29792 bp, 21 predicted proteins | sample DHKFC23501__metabat2_high_PE_052 | metagenome-assembled genome bin DHKFC23501 | reverse complement strand
GAATCAACGGATCGATCGCCATAGCGACGCTCCTTTCTAGAAGAATACGAACGAGCGGGATTTGCCCCGCCCCTCCGGCCAACCGAGTCCCCCAGGTGCCGCAGATTGGAGCGAAGCGTGCGCGGGATAGACCTAATAGTCATCCCGCCGCAGCTGAACGCCAAGGTGCGGTGCCCGTTACACCCGGGTTTCCGCAGTGCCCGAGGTTACCCCGAAAGCGGAGGGCATAGACCTTGAGGTCATGCCCGAACGCATCCGAGCAAAGAAGGCGCACCTCCAACCCCTCAGGTCGCCCGGGTTTCCCAGGTGCCGCAGATTGGCGTGAAGCTAGGCGGGATAGACCTTAGGGTCATCCCGCCACAGCTGAACGCCAAGGTGCGGTGCCTGGGGAAGCCGGAGCCGGACCTAGCATTCAGCGTAACCTGACTTCACAAAGTTCTCGGCCGCGCCGATCAGCGGCGCATCTCCACCCAGCTCACCATCGACCACAGGCGTGGTGGCCACGGGCGGCATGGCCTGGCCACGGAAGGCTTCCTTCATGGCATCCGACCAATCGGGACCGCACTGGGCAACCGAGCCCGAAAGAATGACGCAGGCGGGATCGAGCATGTTGCACATGGATCCAAGCACCTCGCCCAGGGCACGCCCGGCGCGGGCCTCGGCGGCCTTTGCGGCCTCATCGCCAGCTGCCGCACGGCGATCAATCTCGGCGCCGTCCATGGGCTTGCCGTCAAAGGTCTCGTCGCCACCGAGGCGGATGTACTCGGCGATGATGCCCGGGCCGGCCGCGATGGGCTCCAGATGGCCCGTGGCACCGCAGGAGCACGGCACGCCGGCCGCCGCCGGGCAGCACACGTGACCGATGTGGCCCGCCTCGTCGTGGGCGCCGAGCATGATGTGCCCATGCTCCACAAACGCGCCGCCAATACCGGTGCCCACAGCCGCCACGAGGCAGCTGGCCTTACCGCGGCCGCCGCCCCAGCGCGCCTCGCCGAGCGCATGGGCATGCACGTCGTTGAGGACGCGGCAGGCAAGCCCGGTAGCCTTCGTCACCTCAGTCGCAAGCGCCGTACCGCCCCAGCCGGGCATGAGCTCGTTGGCGAAGGTGATGTCGCCCGTGCGGGGGTTCACCACGCCGGCTGAAGAGATACCCACGCCCACCGGCTCAACCGTTGCGCGAGCAATAGCGGCCTTAACCTGCTCAATGACGGTGGCAAGCACATGGGCGCCACCCTTCATCGCATCGGTGGGAACCTTCTCAACCGCTTCAATCACTGGAGCGTCGCCGCCGAGCGTCACCAATCCGCAGGCAATCTTAGTGCCGCCGATGTCCACAGCAACGATGGTTTTGCTCTCCATGAGCGCCGTCCTTTCTCAAACCATTCTCAAACGCGAAGGCGCCCGCCAGCGGATGTTCGCAAGCGGGCGCTCATAACAAGCAACTTACAGCAGGCCGTTATCCTCAAGAACCTTCTTTACTGCCTCAACGTTGGCACCCTTGAGCGAGTGCACAGGGCGCGGCATCTGGTTGGTCTCAAAGATACCCATGAGCTGCAGCGCCGTCTTGAAGGCGCCAACGCCCGCGCCAAAGCCGGCAACGCCAGAGGTCACCGAGGTGATCTCCATGATGCGGGCGAGACGATCCTGCTCCGCCTTGACCGTGGTCCAGTCACCCTCCTGCGCGGCCTTCCACTGACGCACATAGCCATAGGGCTCGACGTTGGCGAGACCCGGCACCGAACCGTCAGCGCCAGAGAGATAGGCGCCGTCGACCACAACCTCGTGGCCGGTCAAGATCGACATGGGATGGCCCGCGTCCTCGTTCTTGAGCACGAGATAACGGAAGGAGATGTCGTCGCCCGAGGAGTCCTTCACGCCAGCCAGCACGCCGTCCTTGCCAAGGCGGACGAGCATGTCGGTGTTGAGCTTGTTGTGCACGCACACCGGAATGTCATAGGCGAAGATCGGCAGGTCGAGCGCGTCATGCAGGCAGCGGAAGCTCCACTCAATCTCATCGATACCCTGGAGCGCGTAGAAGGGGCACGTGGCCACAAGGGCGTCCACACCCATCTGCTCGGCGCGCTTGCCGTGCTCGATCATGCGCTCGGTCTCGGTATCGATGATGCCCGCAAGCACCGGCACACGGCCGTCAACAAACTTAACGGTGTTCTTGATAATCTCGGCGCGGCGCTGGTCGGTCGAGAAGACCACCTCGGAGGACGAACCCAGAATAAAGAGGCCGTCTACGCCAGCTTCAATCATGCGATTGATGCTGCGCTCCAAAGAAACGGTATCAAGCTGACGGTCCTGCGTAAGAGGGACGACGACCGGAGGAATGACACCGGTAAAACGCTTGTCGGACATAACGGATTCTCCTTAATGTGAGAGGCGTACAAACATCGTGCAGCAGGTTGTCATCCTGCATGCACGCTCCCCCGGGCACCGCCCGGTCGCAACCACGCGACCGCATGCGGCGCCGAGGGCGTACATAGGATACCCAAGACGCGGGCGTGCAATAGCGACATTGCGCCATAACAAGCGGCGCGCGCCTCGGAGTCTCCGTTGCGCGCGCCGCCACATCATGTGCTACTGCCCCAGCTTGGGATGGAGCAGCGACGGCGCTGCCCCCAGAAGCAGCTTGGTGTAAGCATCCGTTGGATGCTCAAAGATCTCTTTCGCGGGACCCTGCTCCATAATCTGGCCGTGGTTCATCACGATGATGCGGTCAGAAATGTAGCGCTCCGTCTGGATGTCATGGCTGATGAAGACCATGGCCAGGCCGAGCTCCTTCTTGAGGTCGGTCAGCAGGTTCAGAATCTGCGCACGCACCGACACGTCAAGAGCCGAAGTGGGCTCGTCGGCGATGATGACATCGGGGTTGAGCGAAAGGGCACGTGCGATGGCGACGCGCTGACGCTGACCGCCCGAGAGCTGGCCCGGAAGGGCGTACATCGCCGAAGACGGCAGGCCAACCAGGTTGATGAGGTCCTTGGCGCGCTTCTCGCGCTCGCTGTCGGTACCCACCTTGTGCACGATCAGGGGATCGAGCAGCTGGTCGTGAACAGACATGCGCGGATTCAACGCCGTGGCGGGGTTCTGGAACACTACCGATACCACGCGGCCAATCTTTTTGCGCATCTCTGCCGTACGCTTGGTAACGTCCTCGCCCTTGAAGTAGACATGGCCCGATGTAGGCGATTGCAAGCCGCACATAACGTTGGCGGTCGTGGACTTACCGCAGCCCGACTCGCCTACGATGCCGATGGTCTCACCAGGCATGAGCTTAAGCGTGAGCCCATTGACCGCATGTACCAGATTGGGGTGCAGGAGCGACCCCGTACGGGTCTTGAACGTGACCGAGATGTTGTCAAGGAAGATGATGGGGGTCTGCTCAGCCATCTACCTCACCTCCAGTCGGGAAACGAGACCGTTCTTGCGAAGCTCCTCGTCCGGGATCTCCGACACTAAGTGGTGGTCGGCGCCGGGCACGGGCTTCAGGATGGGATGGACATCGAGGCCAACCGTGGGATGACTCGAACGCGGTGCGAAGCGGTCTCCCTTGGGGAAGTCCGCCGGGCTCGGCACGGAGCCAGGCACCTGGTGCAGGCGCTTGCCGTCGTGCGCCTCGATGGAGAGCACGGAGCCCAGAAGGCCCTGCGTGTACTCGTGGATGGGGTTGGTGAGCAGCTCTTTGGTGGGAGCAGACTCAACAACCTGGCCGGCGTACATAACGGTGATCTCGGAGGCAACCTCGGCCACGAGTGCCAGGTCGTGCGACACGAAGATCATGGCGAAGCCAAGCTTCTTCTGCAGGTCGTTCAAGAGCTTGATGACCTGCTTCTGCACCGTCACGTCGAGCGCGGTGGTGGGCTCGTCGCAGATGATGAGCGACGGGTCGCGCGTGAGCGCCATAGCGATGATGACGCGCTGGCACTGGCCACCGGAGAGCTCATGCGGGTAGCTCTCAAGCGTACGCTTGGGGTCGAGGCCCACGAGCTCCAGGAGCTCCTCGGCCGAGCGGGTGCCGCCGCGGCTGGTGAGCTGCTTCATCTGCGCGGAGATGAGCATGGAGGGGTTGAGCGCGGAAAGCGAGTCCTGGTAGACCATGGCGAGCTCATGGCCGAGCAGCTTACGATGCTCTTCTTTGCTGAGCTTGAGCAGGTCCTTGCCCTTGTAGAGCACCTCACCGGTGATGCGGGCGCTGTCGGGCAGAAGGTTCATGATGGTCTTGGTGGTGATGGACTTGCCGCAGCCCGACTCGCCCACGAGCGCCATGCACTGGCCGGGACGCACGTCGAAGGAGACGTTGTCCACCACGGAAACGTCGCCGTGGCGCGGGAAGCCGATGGAGAGGTTCTTCACCTGCAAAAGCGGCGGTACCGAGTAATCGGGCACGCGCCGGTCGGTGCGAGCGAGCTCAACCTTGCGAAGTGCGCTCAGGCGCTCGGAGAGCGTGGCTGCCTGCTCCTTGTAGGCGCGGACCGGGTCGGCCACGAGGAGGTCGGCCTCGCGACGGCTCTCGGCGTTCTCGTTGCTCACGGGAGCGGAGGGCGCAGCGGCCATGGCGTCGGTCAGGCCCTCGGAGAGGATGTTGAGCGCAAGGCAGGTGACCATGATGGCGATGCCCGGGAAGAGCGCCTGCCACCAGCGGCCCAGAAGCACGCCGTCGCGCGCCGAGGACAGGATGTTGCCCCAGGTGGCGGTGGGCTCAGCGATGCCGGCGCCGATGAAGGTGAGCGACGCCTCGAAGATGATGGCGTCGGCCACGAGGGTCACCGTGAAGACCATGATGGGCGCGATGCAGTTGCGCAGCACGTGCTTCATCAGGATCCACGGGGCGCGGGCGCCCGACACGATCACGGCGCGCACGTAGTCTTCGCCGTATTCGGACACCACGTTGGCGCGCACGATACGCGCGATCTGAGGCGTGTACATAAAGCCGATGGAGAAAATGATGGCCGGCACGGAGTTACCAAGGATCAATACGAGGATGGCTGCAAGCGCGATGCCCGGGATGGACATGACGACGTCGAGCACGCGCATGATGACCTCGGAAACCGCCTTGCGCGACACCGCGGCGAGCGCACCGATGATCGAGCCGCACACGAGCGCGAAGAGCGTGGCGCCAAAGCCGATGATGAGCGAGTAGCGGCCACCGTAGAGCATACGCGACAGAATGTCGCGGCCGGTGTTGTCGGTACCGAAGATGTGGTCTGCGCTCGGCGGCTGGTACGCGCGGGTGATCTCGAGCGGGTCATGCGGGGCGATCACCGGCGCCAGGATGGCCGAGAGCGCCACGAGCACGAGCAGCACGAGCGAGATCTTGCTGGAGAGGCTCATGTTCTTGAGGCCGTGGAACTTGGCGCTCTTCGCCGCCGCCTGCTCGAGCTGGGCGGTCTTCTTCTCACGAATCTTAACCATGGGGCCTACACCGTCCTAATGCGCGGGTTGATGAGCAGGTAGAGCATGTCAACCACGATGTTGATGATGACGAAGGCCAGGGCCACGACCACGACAACACCCTGGACGAGCATGATCTCTCCGCCGGTGATGCCCTGCTGGATGAGCGTGCCCATGCCGGGGAGCGCGAAGATGACCTCAATGACCACCGCGCCACCCATGAGGTAGCCAATCTTCAAGCCGAGCGTCGTGACCGGGGTGATGAGGGCGTTGCGTAGCACGTTCTTGGCGATAACGACCTTCTCGGGAATACCCGAGCCACGAGCCGTCTGGACGTAGTCCTTATCGAGCTCCTCGACCATGGCGGTACGCACGATACGGGTCATCTGACCAATCACCGGGAAGGCGAGGGCGATGGAGGGCATGATCATGCGACCGAAGTAGCCCGCGGGGTTGGTGAAGAGGTTGGGGAGCGCGCCCGAGGAGGGGAACACGCGCGTGAGGCCGCCCATGGAAACGGCCAAGATGAGGAGTACCGCCAGCCAGAACGACGGCGTGGCGATTCCTGCGATGGATATCACGCGTATGATCTGGTCTGGCCATTTATCTCTATAAAGTGCCGATATCACGCCGAGCGTGAACGAGAAAATAGCAGCAAGCAGCAAACCGAAGAACGTGAGCTGCATGGTGATGGGCAGGGCCGATGCGATGGCCGTGGCCACCGGGGTCTGACGGCTGCCATAGGTGCCCAGGTCGCCCTGGACAAGTCCGGCGATGTAGTCGACGTAGCGAACGGGCCACGGATCGTTCATGCCGTGCTCGTCCATGTACTGCTCGACCTGCTCCGGGGACGCACCCTCGCCCAGGACGGTACGTGCCGGAATGGAGGGGTCGGTGAACGACATGAGGAAGAACACCAGCAGCGTAACGCCAAGGGCCATGATCGGCAACGCGATGATGCGTCGACCGATAAGGCGCAGAAGGTTATTCATACCCTCTCCTCTCTCTTCTTGCCAACGTCTTTCTAGAGAAAGGCCCGAGCAACAGGTGCCCGGGCCCCTCGTTCAAATCTGTGTCCCCCCGTATGTTGGGAAGACGAGAGATGGGCTGGAGCCTTACGCAGCGACCGTCTTGCAGTCGATGAAGCTCATGCCCGTGGTGCCAATGCCCGCGAAGCCCTCGATGGCCGTGCCGGACGGGCTCTTGGATGCATCGTCCCAAGAAGCGGTGACCGTCTGGACGTGCACGAGCGGGTACAGGACGCAGTTCTCGGCGATGATGTCGTAGACCTGCTTCCAGGTGGCCTGCTGCTCGTCACCGGACTGGCCGAGAGCGGCGTCCATGAGCTCGCGGATCTGGGCGAACTCGGCGGAGCTGCCCCAGCCGGTACGGGTCTGCTGCCAGACGTTGTCGCCGTACCACCAGTTGAGGAGCAGGTCGGGGTCGGCGCCCCAGCAGGACGGGTCGCCCGGGGCGATGAGGATGTCGAAGTCATCCGAGCCGCCGTCGATGGCAGCGTAGGTGGCCTGCGAGGTCTCGGTCTTGATCTCGACAGTGAAGCCGAGGGCCTCGAGATCCTGCTGGGCCTGGATGCCCATCTGCTCAGCCTGGGTGTTGTCGGTGGTGCGGATGATGAGGTTGCCCGGGGTCACGCCCGCCTCGGAGAGCATGGACTCAGCCTTGGCGCTGTCGTAGGCGTAAACCGTGGCGGCCTCCTGATAGTTGGGGAAGTCCTGCGGGATGTAGGACTTGGCCGTGGCGGCGAGACCGCTGAAGATGTTCTCGATCATCTGGTCCGTGTTGATGGCGTACATGACGGCCTGGCGGGCGGTCACGTTGTCCCACGGAGCCTTGGCGGTGTTGAACATGATGAAGCGGGTGCCGAAGCCCTGGACCTTGTCGACCTTGCAGCCGGCGTCCTCGACGGTGGGGATGGCGTCAGCGGTGACGGACTCCATGACGAGCGTGGTGCCGTTCTGCTGGGCGGTCATACGCGCGGTGGCGTCGGTCAGGATGTCGTAGTGCAGGCCGGAGTCCTCCGCCGGATGCTCGCCGTTGTAGTTGGGGTTGGGGACGAGGTCAACCGCGTTGTCGGTGATGCTGTCGTACATCCAGGGGCCGGAGCCGACGGGCGTGTCGGCCAGCTCGTCATCGGTGGTGCCAGCGGGGAACACGCGGACGAGCGCCAGGCGCTCCTTGAGGAGCGAGAAGTTCGCGATGGCCGTGGTGACGGTGATGGTGGTGTCGTCGGTGGCCTCGAGCGAATCGATCGGGGTGAGGAAGGCCGCGTAGGTGGCGTTTGCCTTGGTGCGGTCGAAGGACTCGACCACGTCGGCCGCGGTCACAGCGTCGCCCGTGGAGAACTTGGCGCCGTCACGCAGGGTGATGGTGAAGTGGGTCTCGTCAACCTGCTCCGGGTCGCCGGTGGCGAGCTCGGTGAAGGTGCTGTAGTCATGCGGATCGGTGCCATAGAGGCCCTCGAGCACATGCCAGTTGGAGCCCAGGCAGAAGGCGGAAGAGGTGGACGTGGGGTTGTAGTCGGACGGAGCGTAGGCGGAGCCGGCGGTGATGGTGCCGCCGCCCGTGGTGGTGGCGCCGTCGCCCGAGCCGGCGGGCTCGGTGGTGTCGCCGCCGCAGCCAGCGAGGCCGAGGCCGGCAACCGCAGCAGCGGCTCCCGCAACGCCAAGGAACGAACGCCTGGTCAGGTCACGCATGATGTCTCCAATCTTTTGGCGCCCTCGCTCACGCAGGAAAGGGCGCATTTGTGGACATATCTACCATACCGAGCATGGATGAAATACCTCTCGGGTTCTCGGCGAACGGACTCCTATGCGTACAGACGGTAAAACCTACCGTTCGTGGTATTGGTTGACTAATTGGACTGGTGGTGGTAATCACCATACCAGTTGACGCATTTTGATGAATTTATCTCAGGGTTTTCCGTGCTGTTTACTAGTATTACCAGCACATACAGAAAATGGCAATCAAAAATAGATTAATACCAGTTTGGAAACAAACACCATTATGGAAATATGCGCGGCGCGCCGAAGTACCATGGCATCGCGAAGTCCACACATGCGCACCCGGACCCTGCCATCGGCGGCAGGGGGCGCTTGCATGCACCCCCTGCCGCCCTCAGGCCTGGCTCCACGCTCGGAGCGTCTCGTACACCGCTTCTGCCACCTGCCGGGGCACGCCCTTCACTTCGGCGATATCGTCCACGCTCGCCGCGCGCAGCCGCTTCATGGAGCCAAAGTGACGCATGATAGCCTTCTTGCGCGTGGGCCCCACGCCCTCCACCTCATCGAGCACCGAGACGGTCATGGCCTTGTCGCGCAGCTCGCGGTGGAAGGTGATGGCGAAGCGGTGCGCCTCGTCGCGCACCTGCTTGATGAGGTAGAGCGACGCCGAGCCGTTGGGCAGCACCACTGGCGTCTCGTCCCAGGGCACGAACACCTCCTCGTCCGCCTTGGCGAGGCCGCACACCGGGATGTCGAGTCCTAGCTGCTCAAGCTGTGTGAGCGCCGCCGTAAGCTGCGGCTTGCCGCCATCGACCACCAACAAATCGGGGCAGCTACCAAAGCGCTCGTCGGCCATGCGCTCGGGGGCATAACGACGCCCCAGCACCTCTTGCATCGAGAGGAAGTCATTGGCCTCCCCTGTCACGCTCCTCACGCGAAACCGCCGGTACTGGCTCTTGTCGGGGCGCCCGTTGGTGAAAACCACCATCGAAGCCACGGTGAAGCGGCCGTGAATTGTAGAAATATCGAAGCACTCAATGCGCAGGGGCGGTGCGGGCAACGCGAGCGCGCTTTCGAGCTGAAGCAGCGCTTGGTTGGTGCGGTCATCCGCATAGCCCGTACGCATCATGTAGCGCATGAGGGCATGACGGGCATTGCGCTCGGCAGTCTCGAGCAAATGACGCTTCTCGCCACGCTGCGGACGATGAAGATGGCACTGATGCCCGCGTTTCTCGGAGAGCCACGCCCCCAAGAGCTCAGCATCGGCAAGATCGATGGCCACGTTCACCTCAGCAGGGATGTCTGCTGTCTCGTCGTAATAGCGCTTGATGAAGCCGGCGACGAGCTCCTCCTCGTCAACATCGAGCCCCTTGTCGAGGATGAACTCGCAGGTGCGCACGGTGCGCCCCTCGCGCACCACAAACACGCTGGCGCCTGCGATGGTCTCTTCGCGATAAAACCCTATGAGGTCGATGTCCACTCGCGAGGGGAAGACCACCTGTTGGCGATCATCCAGGCCGTTGATCACCTCAAGCCGGCGTTTGATGCGCGATGCCCGCTCAAAATCAAGCTCCGATGCAGCCTCGGCCATCTCGGCCTTGAGCTCCCCGGTGACCTCACTCCGTTTGCCCGCCAGGAAGCGCTCCACCCGGCGCACGTTCCGGGCGTACTCCTCGGGCGTCACCGCACCCACGCACGCTCCCGGGCCGCGCCCCACGTGGTAATCAAAGCACGGTCGGCCCTTCTGGGCGCACACGAGGTTGATGATGTCGGCGTCGTCGGCATGCGACGCTATCAGGCGGCGCGTACGCTTCCACTCCGCGCAGGTGGCCGAGCAAATAGGAATCACCTTGCGAAGAGTATCAATGGTGTCGCGCGCAGCACGGCTATCGGTGTAGGGCCCAAAATACCGGGTGCCCGGCTTATGCTTTTCGCGCGTGTACTTGATGGCAGGGTACACATCGCCCTTGGTAAGCGCGATGAAGGGATAGCTTTTGTCATCTTTGAAGTCCACATTGAAGTAAGGACGATACTGTCCTATGAGGTTGCGCTCGAGCACCAAAGCTTCGTGCTCGTTGTCCACCACAATGTAGTCAAAACTCTTGACGAGCTGCATCATGAGCGGAATCTTCTGCCGCTCATCGGAAAGGGTCACGTACTGGCGCATGCGGGAGCGCAGGTTTTTGGCCTTACCCACATAGATGACTTCACCAGAAGCGTCTTTCCACAGATAACAGCCCGGCTGCGTAGGCACCTGTGCCACCTGCTCGGCAAGCGAGGGCGCAGGCGTTGCAGGTGTCATAGAAGGCGTATCGTCAAACGCGGACATCTTAGCGCCCCGCGCGACGCACGAGCGAACGTAACATCTCGGCCTCCGGCAGCTTGAGCAAAACGGCTGGCACAAAGGTCACCGCGAGCGAAACCAAGCCCGCCACCACAATGTAGGCAAAGGTCTGGAGCATAGAAGCCGTCTGCACAGCACCATCGGGAAGATAAGTCACCAGCGGGGCCACCACCGTATCAAGCAGCGCCAACACACCAGCACCCGCCGCTGCGCCCAAGCCGCCCAGCACCAGGCCAAACACCAGACCATGAACAATGGTTGAAAGGTTGAGGCCACGCAGGCGCTTGCGCATCCAAACGATGGCACCCAGGTCAGAAACCACATACGAGGCCGTCAGAGAAAGCGCGATGAAGGGCATGCCGCCACCCATGCCTACGGCAAGCCCCAGCGACCACAACACCTCAACAATGGCGCCCATCAGCATGAAGATCGCATAGGGACGCATGTCGCGCAGGGCCGAGCAACCCTTTTGCATGAGCATGCATACGCCGTAGAACGGTAACGACACAGCAAGGAAGCGCAGGTACTCGGCAACAAGCCCCACGCCCTCCACGTCAAACTTGCCAGCGCAGTACACCATATTGAGCGGAAAGCTGAAAACCATGAGGTAGAGCGCGAAGGGAATGAGGAAAAAGAGCTGCTGCGCTATACCACGCGACATACCACCGCGCACCGCATTGTAATCCCCCACCGTAACGTCGCGCGCCAGCTCGGTGTAGAGCGCTGTGTTGAGCGATACAGAGAGCAGGGCGTACGGCAGGGTGTACCACAAGCGAGCGTATGCGATCACCGAAGCACCCGTGCCTGGTTGCACGGCAAGAGCCGAGGAGTTTTGCACCGACGCGGTGATGAGCGTGCACACGGTGGCCAAGAGCGTGGGTACGCCCAGCTCAAGCGTCTTTTTAAGGAGTGGGTCGCGCAGGTTGATATGCAAGCGGGGATGCACGCCATGCCGGGCAAGTGCCGGAATCTGGCACACCATCTGCACGAACACGCCAAGCGTGGTGCCCACGGCAAGCACAGTCACCGCCAGCTGCTCGTTCACGCCCGAAAGCCAGGGGTAGGACGCAAAGCTCGCAATAACAACCACGTTGTTCAAAATGGGCGCGAAGTTGCTCCAGAAGTAATCGCGATGCGCGTTGAGCACGCCCGAGAACACCGAGCCCAACCCATAGAACAAGATTTGGATTGCAAAGAAGCGGAAGAAATATACCGCCGCGTCCATCTCGGAGCCCGAGCTCATAAACGATTGCGTCCAGATGAGCCCCGGCGCAAAAACAATAGCCAAGACCGACACAACACCCAGCAGCACAAGGAGCACCGAGAGGAGATTCCCCACGTAATCGTTGGCGCCTGCACGCCCGCCTTGGCGGCGTGCATCCATATACACCGGCAAAAACGCCGTGACGAGCATGCCACCCATCACAAGCTCGTAGAGCATGTTGGGCAGATTGTTCGCGATGTTGTACGACGACGCCAAGAGCGATACGCCAAAGGCAACACCCATGACCCACGTGCGCGCGAAGCCCGTGAGGCGCGAGATGATGATGAGACCCGTCATGAGGGTTGCGGAGCGGCCCACGCCCTCGTAATCGCCGGCACTGCTGAAGTCATCATCGTCGTTTGCAGCGGCTTCTTTGGAGGCTCGGGAGAAGGCCGTTGTAGACTCAACGGCGGGAATGGCCGCCCCGGCCGAGGCGACAGGGGTCGCGGTGTCCAAATGACCCGTTGCCTCCGCACCTGCGGAATCCTCCTCGTCGTGCAGCGCGTGCCCGCCAGCATGCGCCGAGGCGGCGCTCAGATTACCGGTGACCGCACTATCTGCGCCATCAGCATCTCCACGCATATGGCGCGGCGCGCCCGGAGCAGCAGGCTTATGTGGGGTAGCGGCAGCACTTTGTGCAGCAGCCAAAAACACCGAGGTCTCATCGGGGCGTGGAGCAGTATGCGCATACGACCGCGCGGCAGCAAGAAACACTGCCGTCTCGTCCGGCCGGGGAGCCGGCTTGGGCTCGGGTTGAGCAAAATGAGCCCCCTGCGGACGCTCCTCTTCGGTCATGGCGCACTCCCTTCACGCTGAATATCAAACCTCACATGCCCAAGGCGCAGAGACCGCGCGAATCTTAGGCGTAGTTTTTGGCCTCGGGGCCCCACACATATTTCTTGAACTTCGAAATCTGATGATAATAGGTGATGCTTGCCCAGAAATGCTGAGCCACGCCATCGCCCTTCCAAAACAGCGGGAAGGCAGCGGTGCCGTCCTTAAACGCGTCGAGCACCTGACGGCGCAGATCGGCATCGGCAACGGAGCGCTTCACCACATAGGGCGGAACCGTGGTGTATACAAACGGCTTCTCCGCCGGAAGAAGACCGATGGACTTACCCATCAGCACATCGTCCACTTGTACCTGCGCAAAGTTAACGCCCGCCTGACGCACAAAGGCCGAACTCCTGCCAGGGCGCGTATTGATCTCGAAGAAGCGGTACGACCCATCGCGCTCGTCAAACTTCACATCAAAATTGGCCATGCCGTGATAGCCAACATGCTGCATAAAACGCAAGGCGTCATCCATCACGCGCTGATTGCGCTCGGGGATGATGATCGCCGGGTTGCCAATGGCTCCCGGCGAGTGGTCTTCCAAAATCACGCGGCCACCGCACATAAAAATGGGATTACCCGCAGCATCGGTATAGGCGGAAAGGATACGGATCTGTGTATCGTCACCCGGCACAAACTCCTGCACAATGAGCGAGCGATCGTAGCTCGACGCCTGGAGGCTTGTGAAAATGCGCTCCAGCTCGTCTTTGCTGTGGACGAGGAAAACCTTCTTCTTGTTGGGAATCTCGGCGTAATGGTAGGCAGCGGAGTTTGACGGCTTGGCGATGAGCGGATAGGTGAATCCGCCGTCGTCCGCCTGCGCTGCGGGATCGGCGCAGTCAAGAAACACCGTCTTGGGGTACGGAATGCCAATCTCCTCGCAGATCTTGTAGAAGTTCTCCTTCTGCGTGATCTCGTCCAGCAGATCAAAATCGATGTAGGGAACGTAATAGCGCTCCTCGAGCTCACGCTTATGCTCGGAGATAAGGCGCGCGTAATGGTCGCCGCAACCCACCAGGAAGGGAACCTTCCCAGCACGTATAAGCTCGTCGCCCAGGCGCTCCAGATGCGCAAGCATGGTCGCAGCGTTATCCAGGCCATCCACCACGCGATAATCTACATGGCGGCTTCGCGAGACCGATTTGATGTCCGCCGAGCCAAGCATGATGGAGCGGACGGCATAGGCCTCCCAGAAACAACGTATATAGGCATAGCCGCAAAAATCGGCACCAACAATCACCGGCTGGAGTACACGGGAGATATCCTTCTCGTCCGGTCGTGCAGGTCTCATAGGTACTACGTCCCTTCAACAGGTCCGAGGGAATAAAAACATCGAGGCCCTCCTCCTCGCCACAGCCAGAGCGTGCGGGCAAAAATCAGGCCCAAAGCATTGTAGTGAACGCGATGCCCCGCAGGGAGAATCCCACATAAAGAGGATAGCGCTCACTGCGTGATGGCCGCCACCTTGGCGTCCACCACACGCACCAGATCGTCGGGCGCAAGCTCCACTTGCAGCCCACGTCTGCCGCCCGAAACATAGATGGTGTCGAACAGCACACACGTCTCATCAATCACCGTTGGAAAGCGCTTCTTCATGCCCACCGGAGAGCAGCCGCCTCGGATATAGCCCGTAACATCAAGAAGGTCACGCATGTGCAGCATCGAGAGCGACTTTTCATGCAAAACCCGTGCGGCTGCCTTGAGGTCGAGCGTCTCGGCCACGGGAATGCAGCACACGGCATATCCACCCGACGCTGTGGCGCACACGAGCGTTTTAAACACTGACGCCGGGTCTTCTCCCAGTTGAGCACACACATGCACACCGGAAAGATCGCTTTCATCAACCTCATAGGTGTGCTCGCAAAACGTCACACCAGCACACTCCAACTCACGCATGGCATTGGTCTTTTTGACCGCTTTGGCACTCACGACGTGCTCTCCTTCACAGCATCGGCATAGTCGTCGATGTGGTAACTGGTAGTATTTCTATAGTTAATGGTACTCAACTCATGTTCGAACGGAGCTGCGCCCGCATGGAAAAACAGACGCTCGGCGTAATCGGCGGCATGGGGCCGGAGGCGACCGCCTACTTTTACGAGCAGGTTATCCGGCACACCCGCGCCTCATGCGACCAAGACCACCTGGACATGGTGATCCTCTCGTGCGCTTCCATGCCCGACCGCACCGCCGCGATCGAGGCAGCCGATCACCAACCTATCCTCACGTGCATGCGCTCCTGCATCGAGCGCCTGGACGCCTGCGGCGTGGGACAGATTGCCATCCCGTGCAACACGTCACACTACTTCTATGACAGCATCCAGGCCCTCACTACAACGCCCATCATCCACATGCCGCGCGAAACGGTGCGCGTGGCCACGCAAGACCCCACGGTGCGGCGCGTGGGCATTATGGGCACTGATGGCACGGTCGATGCTGGCGTGTATGCGCATGCCTGCGAGCAGGCGGGTGTAACCCCGGTGAACCCCACGCCCGAGCGCCAGGCAGATGTTATGTCGCTCATCTACGACGACGTGAAAGCAGGGCGCACACCACGGCTCGACAAGCTTGAGCGCGTTTTGGCGTACTTTGAGCACGAACGCTGCGACCGCATAATCCTGGCGTGCACTGAGCTCTCGGTGCTCAACCGCTATCGCACCATGCCCGAAGGCACCATCGATGCCCTCGACGTGCTGGTTCATGAATCCATCGTCCGCTGCGGTGGGACTTACGTAGCCTAAACGACCGGCATGAGAAGCAATCGCGCCGGGGCCATCACGCTCGACATAACAAGGGGAGACAAGCGCATCGAGCCTGTCTCCCCTCTCTGCTTGCTTCTGCGGTTAAGCGCCCTTAAGCTTGCGCCTGGCGTGCGCGGTCGCGCTCCAGAATAGGTGCCAAAAACCGGCCGGTGTAGCTCTCGGGGCAGGCGGCAACATCTTCAGGCGTGCCCGAAACCACGATGCGCCCACCGCCGTCACCGCCCTCGGGACCCATGTCAATCAAGCGGTCGGCAACCTTGATCACATCCAGGTTGTGCTCAATCACCAGCACCGTGTTGCCCGCATCAACAAGACGTTGAAGCACGTCGATCAGCTGGCGCACGTCCTCAAAATGCAAACCGGTGGTAGGCTCGTCAAGAATGTAGAAGGTCTTGCCCGTTTGCTTGCGATGTAGCTCTTTCGCGAGCTTCACGCGCTGCGCCTCGCCACCCGAAAGCGTCGTTGCCGGCTGCCCCAGACGCACATAGCCCAGGCCCACGTCGTAAAGCGTCTGCAGCTTGCGCTTGATCTGGGGGATGTTCCCAAAGAACGCCAGCGCCTCGGTGACGCTCATGTCGAGCACGTCGGCAATAGACTTGCCACGGTACGTGACTTCAAGTGTCTCGCGGTTGTAGCGCTTGCCGCCACATACCTCGCACGGCACATAGATGTCGGGCAGGAAGTGCATCTCAATCTTGATCTGGCCATCGCCCTTGCAGGCCTCGCAGCGGCCACCCGGAATGTTGAACGAGAAGCGGCCCGGCGAGTAGCCGCGCGCCTTCGACTCCGGCGTGCTCGCAAAGAGCGCGCGCAGATCGTCCCACAGGCCAATGTAGGTTGCCGGGTTGGAGCGCGGCGTGCGTCCGATGGGCGTTTGGTCGATGTCGATAACCTTGTCGATTTGCTCGAGCCCCTGAATCTTCTTATAGGGGCCAACGGGCCGCGAGGAACGATGGATCGCATTGGTGAGCGCCGGGGCGATGGTGTCGGTCACCAGGGAGCTCTTGCCCGAGCCCGAAACGCCCGTCACCACCGTGAACGTGCCAAACTCAATTTTGGCCGTTACGTTTTTGAGATTGTTGGCGGTACACCCGCTCACGGCGAGACAGCCACGCCCGGGATGGCGGCGCTCCTCGGGCAGCCTCACCATGCGCTTTCCCGTAAGGTACGCGCCCGTGAGCGAGGCGGGACAGGCCATAATCTCCTCCGGCGTGCCCGCACACACCACCTCGCCACCGTGCTCGCCCGCGCCGGGGCCCATGTCCACCACAAAATCGGCCGCACGGATGGTGTCTTCGTCGTGTTCGACCACAATAACCGTGTTGCCAATGTCGCGCAGGCGCGTGAGCGTTGCAATCAGGCGTTCGTTATCGCGCTGGTGCAGGCCAATGGAGGGCTCGTCCAAAATGTAGAGCACGCCCATAAGGCCGGCGCCAATCTGCGTAGCCAAGCGAATGCGCTGCGCCTCGCCGCCCGAAAGCGTCGCCGAAGCGCGATCGAGCGTGAGGTAGTCCAAGCCCACATCAACCAAAAAACGCAGGCGCTCAATAATCTCCTTAACGATGCGCCCGCCAATAAACTCCTGGCGCTCTGTAAGCTCAAGCCCCTCAAAGAAGTCGAGCGACGCGCGGCACGAAAGGCAACACACGTCATAGATCGACTTGCCACCCACGGTAACCGCGAGCATCTCGGGGCGCAGGCGCGCGCCGTGGCAGGCACGGCACGGCTCCTCGCGAATGTACTTCTCCAGGCGGGCCTTGGTGTTTTCGTTGGTGGTCTCAACATAGCGGTCATAGAGAATGTTACGCACGCCCGAGTACGTGGTGAACCAGTGCGTATCGCGGCCATCCTGGGTGTGGTAGTCCACCCGCATCTTCTTATCGCCCAAGCCATCGAGGAAGATCTTTTTCACGCGGGCCGGCAGATCCTTCCACGGCGTTGCCGGATCCACCTTAAGGTGCTTGGCAAGCGCGCGGAATATTTGCGGGTAGTAGTTCGATTTCCCAAAGAAGCTGCCAAACACGCCCTCCTCAATGGAGAGATTGGGGTCTTCGATAAGCGCCTCGGCGTCCACAACCTTTTTAAAGCCCAGGCCATCACACTCGGGGCACGCACCATAGGGCGCATTGAACGAGAAGTCGCGTGGCTGCAAATCGTCGATGGAGTGGCCATGCTCGGGGCATGCGAGCGCGAGCGAATAGGTAAGCAGCTCACCCTCTGTGCCCTCGGGGGCATCGCGGTCGGGCAGCAGGTACACGCCCACGCGTCCCGCCGCCAACTGCGTGGCGCGCTCCACCGCCTCGGCGATACGGCCGACGCTCCCCTCGCGAATGACCACGCGGTCCACTACCACCTCAATGCTATGGCGGAACTTCTTATCTAGCTCAATGGGATCATCAAGCGAGCGCACCTCGCCATCAATGCGCACGCGTGAAAAGCCCTCACGGCGCAGATCGTCCAGAAGCTTTGCGAACTCGCCCTTACGGTCGGTGACCACAGGGGCCAGCACAAAAGCGCGCCTGCCTGCTCCCGCCTCCATAATCTTATCCGCCACTTGGTCGGTCGTTTGGCGCTCAATAACGCGCCCGCACTCAGGGCAGTGCGGCGTACCCACGCGAGCAAACAACAGGCGCAGGTAGTCGTAAATCTCGGTTACCGTGCCCACCGTGGAGCGCGGGTTTTTCGAGGTGGTCTTCTGGTCGATGGAGACCGCAGGTGAGAGGCCATCTATGGAGTCAAGGTCGGGCTTGTCCATTTGGCCCAAGAACTGCCGCGCGTAGCTAGAAAGGCTCTCTACATAGCGGCGCTGGCCCTCGGCGTAGATGGTGTCAAACGCCAGGCTCGATTTTCCCGATCCTGAAAGGCCCGTGATGACTACGAGCTTGTCGCGCGGAATCTCAACGTCAACGTTGCGCAGATTATGTTCGCGCGCACCGCGGATGATGATGGATGAATCGGACATGGAACCCCTTTCGGCGTGTCCCGTGACATACAACCGTTGAGTGTACCGCACCCAACCGGACACGTGTTCGTATTTGTGCTACCCCATGGGATATTCACCCGGGGGTTTGCTATGCTATATAAGCATCTGCTGAGCACGCGCCACATGCGGCGCGGGGTCATGAATAGGTAATCAATGGAGTCCATCTCGTCGCAGTACGCCGCCATCCCTTTCGTGGGGCTTGCAGTACTCGTTCTCATCGTTGTTGGCACGGTAGCACTCTCGATCAAACAGCGGAGAGACATCACCCCGGGCATGATTGCATGGCCCCTTCCCTTTGCAGCGCTTCTGGCCTTTGTGGGCGCCTGGTGCTCAATCGGCCTGGTGTCTACGAGCCAGCCCGAGCTCGTTTTCATCACCTTCACCGTCGGCACCGTCCTTTTGGGGGCAACCACCCTCCTGCGCCGCCGTACGTTCACCCGCATCTTAGATATGGGCGGCAAAGCGGCCCATCTCCTGCGCGCCGGCCGTGACCTTGCACTCATGCTCGCCGCATCGGTGCTCTCCGTCTTTGCCCTCGAATTTGCCTGCAACGAAGACTTCGCCCAAATTGGTGCCTCATTCATTGCGTTCTCAGTGGCCCTGGTATTTGTGTTTATGCTCGTCTGCTACTTCCTGGGCCAGCGCACGGGCGTACTTGCCGCCATCGTGGTTATCGCTTGCGTGGTCATGGGCATTGCCGAGCACTTTGTCCTTGAGTTCAAAACGGCGGCCATTCTTCCCAACGACCTTTTGGCGCTGGGTACGGCAGCAGCCGTGAGCGGCAACTATACCTATATGCTCACGGGCAAGATTATTGCCGCCCTCCTAGCGGGCGGCACGGCGCTCTGTGCACTCTCGTTTATCCAGCCCGCTCCCCTCCGTTCCTTCCACAGCAAGGCGACCATCGGGGCCAACATTGCGTGCAACCTGGGTGTTGCCGCCGCCCTCTGCATGGGCTGTGTGCAGTTTTTCTCCACCGTCAAAGTGGAGGATCTGCTCGACTTCACCTATGATGCCTGGATGCCCCAGACCACGTATGCCCAGCGTGGTTTTATTCCAGCGTTCTGCGCGCTCGCCCAAGACCTGCCCATCCCCAAGCCTGAAAACTACTCCGACGAGCGCGCCGATGAAGTGCTCGCATCCTATGTGGAGCGCTACGAGGTGACTATGGGCTCCCAGCCCTCGCGCAAAGAGGCAGAAGCGCAGTTCATGGAGGTTAAGCCCGCCGTTATTGCCGTTATGAACGAGAGCTTCGCCGACCTCTCCATCTACCAAGACTTGGCCGACCTGGGCTATCAAGGCCCCCAATACTTCAAGTCGCTCTCTGACACCCTGCAGCGCGGCACCGTCCTTTCGTCGGTATACGGCGGAGGCACGGCAAACTCTGAATTTGAGTTCCTTACCTCCAACAGCATCGCCTTTGTGGGCAGCGGCAAATACCCGTATCAGCTCTACGCGTTCGACGATGTGGATAACCTCGCACGCCAGTTTGGCGAGCTGGGATATCGCACCACTGCCATCCATCCCCAGGCGGGAAGCAACTGGAACCGCGACCGCGTGTTTGAGCAGATGGGCTTTGACGATTTCATCGAGAACAAAGACGCCTTCTCAACAGCCCCCGGATATCACTCGGGCGCCACCGACCGAGCAACCTACGACAAGATTCTTGAGCTTCTGCGTGAGGACGATACGCCTCAGTTCATTTTTGACATCACCATTCAAAACCACAGCGGCTACGACCCTTCGACCATTCCCACCGGCGACATGCTCAACTATCGTCTGCCCGGCCTCTCCGACGAGCAAAACGACCAGCTCAACGTTTATCTGGCATGCATGGAGCGGTCCGATCAAGATCTTGCCTACTTCATTGAAGAGCTCAGCCAGCTCGACCGCCCGGTGGCGCTCGTCTTTTTTGGCGATCACCAGCCCAGCGCGTCCAACCCCATCAACTATTCGGGTTCCTGCGCTCAAGACGACGACTTCACCCGTGCATGGCGCTCGTCTGAAACGCAGTATTTCATCTGGGCAAACTACGATGTCGCAGGCAACGACCAGACCGGTTACAACGAGGAGCTAGGTATGAGCACCCTGGGCGCGCGCCTCTTGCACGACATCGGCGCACCCCTTTCCGACTACCAGAAGGCAATTTTGGCTGCGCGCGAAACCGTGCCTGCACTCAACGTGAACGCCTTCCGTGCATCCGACGGCCTCTGCTACAACTTGGAAAGCGAAACGCCCTACGACGACACCCTGAACGACTTGGCAGTCATGCAGTACCGCCATTTTGCCGAGCAGGTGAGCTGAGCAGACCACACGGCAGCAAGGCCCGCGGTACAATGAAGGCCGCATCATCCCACACATGAAAGGAACGCACATGGGTTGCGAACATGCAGAAGCTGCCGGCGGCGCCACAGCCCCAACGCAGTTTGAAGAGAACAGCCTTTCTGAGGTGAAACGCGTTATTGCCGTTCTTTCGGGCAAAGGCGGCGTAGGCAAGTCGTTTGTGACCGGCGCCCTCGCCGTGGAGCTTGCCCGCCGCGGCAACAAGGTGGGCATCCTCGATGCCGACATCACCGGCCCCTCCATCCCCAAGATGGTGGGCATGAGTGGCAAGCGGGCAAGTGGCCTGGGCAATCTGCTTCTGCCCGAGATTTCCGCCACCGGCATCAAGGTCATGTCCTCGAACCTTCTTTTGGAGCACGAAACCGATCCGGTGCTCTGGCGTGGCCCCGTTATTGCCGGCGCCATCCGCCAGTTTTGGAGTGAGACCTCGTGGGGTCCGCTCGACTATCTCCTGGTGGACATGCCCCCGGGCACGGGCGACGTGGCGCTTACCGTATTCCAGTCGCTGCCGGTAGACGGCATTGTGGTGGTAACAAGCCCGCAAGACCTGGTATCGATGATTGTGGCCAAGGCCGTGAACATGGCCGATAAGATGCATGTGCCCATTCTCGGTGTTATTGAGAACATGAGCTACATCACCTGCCCCGACTGCGGCAAGACCATTGAGATCTTTGGCACCAGCAAGCTTGAACAGGTAGCAGAGACCTACGGTGTGAAGGTGCTTGGCCGCCTCCCCATCGACCCGGCACTTGCCGCCGCATGCGACGCCGGTGAGATTGAGACCGCACTGCCCGATAACCTGCTGCCCGATGCCCTTGCTGCCTGCGAGGCCGTCGCGCCCCACGAAGGCACGGAGCCGGAGGCCAGCGCATAGTGGCGGCAGCGGCACACACCTCATGCTATGACGTTGCAATTATCGGCGGCGGGGCTTCCGGCCTCGCCGCCGCTTGCACAGCAGCGCGTGCGGGAGCTCGCGTTGTGGTACTTGAGCGCGACGTAGCCTTGGGCCTCCCCATCTTGGCCACGGGTAACGGTCGCTGCAACCTTTCCAACCGCCATCTTGACCCCGCGCGCTACAGGCACCCTGACTGCGCTCGTGCGGTTATGGGCGATCGCGCCGAGGAAGAACTCGAGGCGTTTTTTTCATCGGTGGGCATAGTCACCTGCTCGCTGGAAGACCGGCTCTATCCCATGAGCAAGCGTGCGGAGTCTGTGCGCGATGCGCTGCTCAACGCTTGCACGCGCGCAGGCGTGAACGAGCGCTGCGGCATCACACTCCTGGATGCCTGCTACCAGCCTGATCAGGCGTGCTGGACACTTACGTTTGAGACCCCAACACGCCCCCTGCGGGCAAAAGGGAAAACCGATGGTCACGCCCAGCTGCGCGCATGGCGTCGCGACCTTGCTGCGGCACCACGCGTTGTTGAGCAGCTCGGCGCTCGCCACATCATCATTGCCTGCGGCGGCACCTCGGGTGAGGTTGCCGAGCTTTTCCAGCTTCCCCACCTTGCCGAGGCTCCCCAACTCTGCCCCATCGCCTGCACGCTTCCTCATCATCCCCGTGCACTCAAGGAGCTTGATGGCATGAGGTCCGACGTCAAGCTCACCCTCAAACGCGCAGGGCAAACCGTGTGGACAGAAACGGGCGAGGTGCTGTTTAGATCCTATGGCATCTCGGGCGTGGCGGCATTTAACCTCTCGCGTCGTTTGCAGCCAGGAGACGAGCTCATCATTGATCCGTTCTATCAGTTCTCGGACGATGCCTTCACGCGCCTGGAAGCCGAACGTTCCCGTGCACTCGGAGGTTCCTGGAAACACCTCGGCGCAGCATGGTTTGACGGCCTGCTCGTCCGGCCTCTTGCAGAGGCTCTGCTGCACGAGCACAACGATGAGAGCACCTGTCCGCGGACTCTTCGCCTTGCCGTACAGGGGACCACTGAAGAGCGCGTGGCTCAGGTGCGTCGCGGCGGCATTCCCTTTGAGGCTATTGATCTTCCGTCGCTTACTGTACGCCCCGCAATAGCACCGGCACTTTCGGTCTGCGGCGAGTCGCTCGATATGGACGCCGACTGCGGAGGCTACAACCTGGCCTGGGCTTGGCTTTCAGGCATGCGTGCCGCCTCCTCCGCTGTGAAAGATCTGGGTTTATAGAGACGCCTAGCTTCCTGCCCACCCCGTCTTAACCGCAAGCTCTATCACCCCTCCACCCACCATGCGACGCACGCGCGGCGCACTAGCATCCCGTTCACGCTATAAGATGCGACGTGCGATGCATCAAATTGGGTATAACTCTCACATTGCAACAAGCAGACGAATCACTTACGAAGGAGGAGCTGCGTGCTCGAGATTTCTGGTATCACCGCCACCTTGGCACAAGGCCGTGGCCCTCATAGTTGTTTGGCCGTTGGACTTCGTGATGTTGTGCGCCTGCTGCGCGTACTACCGCATGAAATCGCTTCGATTGAGCTACATCGCAAATCTATCGATGCGCGACACAAGGACCATGTTCACTTCATCTTGAGCATCCGCCTTCAGTTGATCGATACGTTGGACGAAGAACGCGTGCTCGCACGCGTACCTGCCGCAGACAAACATCGCGTACGCCAAGTGCGCGCAAACGAGCTTTCTTTCCCAACGCCCATTCCCCATGGCTCCATGAAACGCCCCGTGGTGGTAGGCGCAGGCTGTGCCGGCTTGTTTGCCGCGCTCGCCCTGGCCGAAGCAGGCCTTGAGCCGCTCCTCATCGAGCGTGGCGACGATGCGCGCCGTCGTTCACAAGCCGTAGCCCACTTTGAACAGACGGGTGAGCTCGACTGCGAGAGCAATATCCAGTTTGGTCTGGGCGGTGCCGGCACCTTCTCCGATGGCAAGCTCACCACCGGTACCAAAAATCCCGCGCATCGACTTATCCTAGACACCTTTGTTGAAGCCGGCGCCCCTCGTGACATTCTCTGGGACGCCAAGCCCCACATTGGCTCAGATATCCTTCCTACCGTTGTGGAGCATATCGTAGACCGCATTCGCATGCGCGGAGGAGAGGTGCGTTTTCGCACCAAGCTTGTAGATATCGAGCGCTCGCAGGGCACTTCGGGAGACATCGTCGGTGTTACGGTGGAGCACACCTCAGACAGCACAGCCTCAACGGAGCGCATCCCCTGCGATCACGTGATTCTTGCCTGCGGCCACTCAGCCCGCGATGTGTTTTTCCTCCTCGCGCAACGAGGTTTTGCCCTTGAGCGCAAAACCTTTGCCATGGGCGTGCGCATCGAGCATCCGCAGGCAGATATCAACCGTGCACAATACGGCCACGCCGCAGACGCCCCCGCGCTTGGAGCCGCCCCGTACAAGCTCGTGCATCATCTCAAAGATGGTCGCAGCCTCTTCACCTTCTGCATGTGCCCCGGCGGCACCGTAGTCGCTGCCACGTCTGAGCCGCATGCCGTGGTCACCAACGGCGCAAGCCTGAACGCACGTGATGGTAGCAACGCCAACGCTGCCCTCTTGGTGAATGTGCATCCCACCGACCTTGCAGGCGATAGCCCCCTCGCCGGCATTGAGCTACAACGAACCTGCGAACGAGGCGCCTATCAACTCGGCGGCGGAGCATATCGCGCCCCCGCACAGCTTCTCGAAGACTTTATGCACCATGTCCCGAGTACGGGATGCGGGGATGTTGTGCCCACCTATCCCCTCGGCGTTACCTGGACCTCTCTCGACGATGCGCTTCCCCCGTATGTGATAGATACCATGCGACGCTGCCTGCCACACCTCGATCGCAAGCTTCATGGGTTCATGCGGCCCGATGCCGTACTCACGGGCGTGGAATCGCGCTCCAGCTCTCCGGTAACCATTGTGCGCGACCGGTCGTGCTCTGCACTCGACGCTTCGGGGCTCTTCCCATGCGGCGAGGGAGCGGGCTACGCCGGTGGCATCATGAGCGCCGCAACCGATGGCATCCGCTGCGCGCAGGCGCTTATCAACACACTTGCTGGATGAATAGGGACGTAGTCGTTTCATCCACTAAACCATACGCAAAGCGCCGGTACCGCAAGCGATACCGGCGCTCATGCTTAACGCATCCGTAAGACGAGAAACCGCTTAGTCGGCAAGCTCAGGCTCAGCGGGCATCGGGGGAACTGCATGGGGATCCACCCCGGTGAGTACCACAGCACCGTACACAAAACCCCAAGCAGCTACGAAAAAGGCCAAGCTAGCAAGCATAACCTGGCCATCCAGGCCAAGCGCGCCCACAAGGCCCATGAAGGCCAGAACCCACACCACAACGGCAAGGGCAAGCTCCACATACCAAACGCCAACACCCTTCGCATACATCTCAAGCGCGGCAAAGAGCACGTAGAAGGCCAACAGGATGCTCACGATGCCAAATGCGCCAGCAAAGCTGCTCATAAGCGAGGGGAAGTTAAGGGTAGCCAGACCACCCACAAGCATCACCACGCACAGCACCGGCTCGGCCACAGAGGCCGTCCACGGCGCCCGTGCAAGCACCGTACCCAAAAAGCCCAGCAAGCCGCCTGCGATGCAGAACCATGGCAGCATGCTCAAAAGCTCATCTGCAGCCCAAGATGGGGTCACAAAAGCCCATGCAGCGGCAACGAAGCTCACCACCGCCATGAACACCAAGCTCCACTTAACCTTTGGAAGCCCAGCAGCGAGCGCCTTAACATCCATCTCGCGATACTCAGGCTCAAACTCTTCCTGCATACGCACCCCTTCATCTCTCGAGGCTACGCCCCGTCATTCCCAATGGCGCAATTATACCATCGAGGTACCGCGCGCCGAGAGCGCACGGCGCACTGCCTGGCCCAAAGCGCAGCCGCAAGCCAGTTTGATGATATCTGGCACAACAAAGGGAAACACGCACACCGCAAGGCCTGCAAGCGGGCTTGAACCCGAAACGAGGGCGAACTGAATAGTTCCCGCGATATACGAGCAAAGAATGAGCAGAACGAGCGCGAGCACGGTACGCACCATCGCAGGGAGCATCTTCTGGGCACGCACCGCCACCGCAGCTGCCGTGCCAATGAAAAAGCCCCACAGGAAGCCCCCAGTAGGCCCCGCAAACATCGCAAGGCCTCCACTCATATTGGAAAACACCGGCAAGCCGATTGCTCCCAAAAGAAGATAGCAACCAACCGCCCAGAGCGCAGCCCTGCCGCTCAGCACCATGGGCACGAGGGCGAGCACCATCGTCTGCAAGGTGAAGGGGACGGGACCCAAGGGTATGCTCACCCATGCCGACACTGCCAGCAGCGCCACGCACACCGCGATGCGCGCAATTTCACGAGAACTCATAGATGGGGACCTCTTTTCTGCTGTGCGCACCTCTCATCCAGGTGCCCACACCGCCTAATGCTTACCCTTCCAGCCCTGACGCTTGCGGCCGCCGCCAAAGACCGATCCCTTGCGGGCATCGCGGCGCAGACGCTCCATAATCTCATCCTCGGTGCCGCCCTCCAACACAGCGCGAAGATGCACGATGCTGTCGCGCAGGCGTGCCGCCTCCTCAAAGTCCATCGCCTCCGAGGCTGAGCGCATGTCTTCCTCCATGGTGGCCACAATTCGCTGCAGCTCGTCGTGCGGCAAATCCGCGAGCTCCTCGGCAAGCCGCTGGCCGGCCGATTCAAACTCGGAAGGTGCTGATGTGGCACCATCTTCGCCTGCCGGCGTAAAGAATGCACCATGGCCCAGCGTGTCGCCACGAGAGCGGTCGCGCTTCCCCACCGTCTCTGTTGCTTCAGCGATAAAGCTCGAAATATCGTTGATGGCCTTGCGCACGGTCTTGGGCTCAATACCGTGCTCCTCGTTAAACTGCATCTGAATCGCACGACGGCGATTGGTCTCATCGATGGCCTCACGCATCGAGTCGGTGATGACATCGGCGTACATCACCACTTCGCCGTCAGCGTTACGCGCAGCACGTCCAATCGTTTGAATAAGCGAACGCCGGTTGCGCAGGAAGCCCTCCTTATCGGCGTCGAGAATCGCCACGAGCGAGACCTCGGGCAAATCCAGGCCCTCGCGCAGCAGGTTGATACCCACGAGTACGTCAATCTTTCCTTGGCGCAGATCGCGCAGAATGTCCACGCGGTCCATGGTGGCGGTGTCTGAGTGCATGTAGTTGACCTTGATGCCCGCATCGAGCAAATGGTCGGTAAGGTCTTCGGCCATGCGCTTGGTGAGCGTGGTTACGAGCACGCGCTCATGCCGCTTCACGCGCTCACGAATCTCATCAAGCAGGTCATCAATCTGGCCGCGCACCGGACGTACATCAATCTTAGGATCCAAGAGACCCGTAGGGCGAATAATCTGCTCCACGTTGTTTTGACTTACGCGCAGCTCATAATCACCCGGCGTGGCGCTGACATAGATAAACTGCGGAATACGCGCTTCAAATTCGTCAAAGCGAAGAGGACGGTTGTCGAGAGCCGAAGGCAGACGAAAACCATGCTCCACAAGCGTCACCTTACGCGAGCGGTCGCCTTCGTGCATACCACGAATCTGCGGCACCGTCACATGGCTCTCGTCGATGATGCAAAGCATGTCTTTGGGGAAATAGTCGATTAAGGTGAACGGGGGCTCACCGGGCTTACGACCGTCGAGATGACGCGAGTAGTTTTCGATACCGTTACAGTAGCCCATGGTTTCGAGCATTTCCAGGTCGTAATCAGTACGCTGCTGCAAACGCTGAGCTTCCAAAAGCTTGTCGTTGGCCTTAAGTTCAGCCACGCGCTGCTCGCACTCGGCCTCGATCGTTTTCAAGGCGGCGGTCACCTTTGGCTTCTCGGTTACGTAGTGCGAAGCGGGCCACACCGGAATGGCATCATATTCGCGTAGGAGCTCCCCTGTGACCTCATCAATCTCGGCAATAAGCTCAACCTCATCACCAAAGAACTCAAAACGCAAGGGGTGCTCCGCATAGGGCGGAAACACGTCCACCACGTCACCGCGCACGCGAAACGTGCCGCGCGCCAAATCAAAGTCGTTGCGATCGTACTGGATGTCGATAAGCGCATGAATGAAGTCATCGCGCTCGAGCGGTTCCTTCTTGTCCACATTGGGGGCAAGGCCCGCATAATCCTCAGGCGAACCAATGCCATAGATGCACGACACCGATGCGACCACAATCACATCACGGCGTGAAAGCAGCGATGCGGTTGCCTGATGGCGCAGCATCTCCACCTCTTCGTTGATGGAGGCATCCTTCTCAATATAGGTATCGCTCTGGGGGACGTAGGCTTCAGGCTGGTAATAGTCGTAGTACGAAACAAAGTAGACAACCGCGTTATGAGGGAAGAACTCTTTGAGCTCGCTCGCCAACTGCGCAGCAAGCGTTTTATTAGGAGCCATGACGAGTGTGGGCTTACCGAGCGCCTCAATGGTTTTCGCCATGGTGTAGGTTTTGCCCGAACCAGTAACACCCAAAAGCACCTGATAGCGGTCCCCGTCCTGAACGCCCTTTACGAGCGATGCAATAGCCTGGGGCTGATCACCTGCAGGCTCATAGGGACTGACCACCTGAAACGACGCGTCGCTTCCCGCAACGCCAAAACGACGAAGCTCTCCGCCTACACGTTCAACCTCAAAACGCTCCATGCCACTCCCCTCTTCACGCTGGGTGCACAGTATAGCACCGCACACAAAGGGCACATATCATACGGCAGGAAGCCACTCAGGCGCTTACTTGCCAAGATATAGCTCAGGATACAGATCCTCGTAACGCGACTGCGCGGTGGTCACACGGAAGAGATAGGCCTGCGTCTCCGGAAAGGTAATAGCATTATGCAAGGCAGTATCTTCCTGCGCCCAATCATCAACATTGCCCATGCCCGCGTTATAGGCCGCAATCGCGCGATCGGTCGCGCCATTAAAATACGTCAGCAAATAAGAAAGATACGCGCAGCCAAACTCAATATTGGTAGCAGCATCAAACAAGTTCGATGCCGAATAACGAGCACCGTCCACATACCCCTTATCAATCATGTCTTGAGCAGTCTCGGGCATAAGCTGCATCAAGCCCTCAGCACCACGGGAAGATAGCGCATCATCATCCCAGCTAGACTCAACTTTGATGACCGCTGCAACAAGATACGGATCAACACCATGCGTCTGAGCGGAGGAGAGAACATACTCCTCGTAATCAAGCGGATAGAAGACCTTAAACAAGGCTGACGGAGCAAAGGTATACGTGAAAGAAATGGCGCCAAAAAGCGCCACGATGACAAGAGGAAGCACGCGATACCACGCACATGCTCGAACACGTCGTGCCATAGCGATCCTCCTCTCACTCAAATGAAACAGACTGCTGCGGTGAATCCGCGTGAATCAAGCCGCGAATGCCTCGACTATCTACCCACGCATCAAGGGCTCGAAACAGCGTATCATCGCCCTGCGTATTATCTATGACGAAGGAGGCCATCGCACAAAGCTCATCGTCGGTGGGCTGAGCTGCCGCGCGTGCCTCAAATTGCTCGGGCAACAATCCACGAGCGCACGCGCGTTCGCGTCTCACGTCATACGGCGCATGGATAGCAAGAACCTCATCAACCAGAGGAAACATGTCTTCAACCGAACGCGGTACCGAAACCTCTATTACCATGAGTGGATAACTGGCAGGCGTGGCGCAGCAGCATGCGTCAGGAACCAACTGGTCGGCTAGGCGCTGCTTGAGCGCAGGATGGACAAGCGCGTTCAAACGCTCAGTTTGCTCATGAGAGCTAAATGCGTGCTGCGCAAGACGCGCAGGGATGATAGAGCCGTCTGTATCGAGGATGTCGCGTCCAAACGTCTCTGCAAGTGCAGAGACAAGATCTGATCCCGGAACATACAGCGATTTAGCAAGCTCATCAAGATCGATGCGGCGGGCTCCACGAGACTCGAGATACCGCGTAGCGGTGGATTTACCCGACGCGATGTTACCAATGACAAATACCGTATACACAGCGCCTCACAACCAACTACGTGAATGAATGAGCATATGAAAGGCCGAAACAGTAAAGCTAATAGGACATACAGCTAACAGTAAAAGAGGCCATAAACAGACCTCAAATAGCAAAAGGCCCCCGGGTCACCCCGGGGGCCTCTGTTCTCGGATCGGCGGACGGTG